>Ga0116171_10000794_pt1 | contig 32786 bp, 35 predicted proteins | sample AD_JPNHW2_MetaG_FD_89798 | JGI IMG/M metagenome (GOLD analysis project Ga0116171, IMG submission 89798) | Active sludge microbial communities of municipal wastewater-treating anaerobic digesters from Japan - AD_JPNHW2_MetaG | ecosystem: Engineered > Bioreactor > Anaerobic > Digestate | place... | reverse complement strand
TCCGGGTCGTTTGTTTTCCTGCTGAAACACGACAACCGGATGGTTTTAAAATTGCTGCTGGCCTTCAGCGGCGCTTTTCTGATAGGGATCAGTTTTCTGGATCTGGTACCGGAGGTTTATTCTTCGTCACTGAAGAATGTCGGGTTGTTCGTCCTGGCGGGTTTTGTCCTGCAACTCCTGCTGGAATTGCTCACGCGCGGTGCGGAACACGGACATGAACATGCTGAAAACTGCCGGAAGACAGAGCATGTGTCGCCGTTTCTCCTCCTCCTGGGGCTGTGCATCCACTCTTTTCTGGAAGGGATGCCTATCGTTTCCTCCTCGGATCCGCAACTCCGCGAGACACTGATCACCGGCATCATCATTCACAACATCCCGATCTCTCTAACCCTGATGAGCCTTTTTATTCATTATGGTATGAGCAAAACCCGCTCTTTCTTCTTTCTTTTCGTCTTCGCCCTGATGACACCGCTGGGATCGATCTTCAGCACGATCATTCAGTCGTTGCAACAAACCAATATTTCGCAGTATTTTGATTATGCGCTGGCAGTTGTCATTGGTATTTTCCTGCACGTCTCTACTTCCATCCTGTTCGAAACCAGTGAAGAACATCAGTATAACCTGAAGAAATTCGGGGTTGTCCTGGCCGGGTTGGTGACCGCTTTTTTAATTACCGTATTCTGAAAGAAGATTTTGAATTTTTAATGAAAAGTCTTAATTTTGCACCCTCAAACTCAAAGCCCAGGTGGTGAAATTGGTAGACACGCTACTTTGAGGGGGTAGTGGCCCTTGGCTGTGCAGGTTCAAGTCCTGTCCTGGGCACCAGATAAAAGGCATCATAACAGAGAATCAATCTGTTACGATCGGTCAAAAAAGGCAACGGTACAGTATTGGTACAGTTGCCCGGTCAATCTTCACCCTCTAAAGAACTTTCGGAAAAATTTTGTTCTGCTAAGATAGCAGTTTCCGGGATAGGCTTTTCTTCTTCGCACAAAATTTCTACCTCAGGTAGGTCCCGAAATCCCCGTACGATGTTTTCCAGGAAATCTTTTTCCACATCATCCAGCTTGTACCGGCGTGAATATCGGAACCCGATCGCGTGTTTCTCCGACCCGAGTCCATTCATGGCAGCCAGTTTTTCCATCATCTGGATGAAGACCTTCAACGACTCACCCGATAAGGTCAGAGTCAACGAAGGATTTGCCGCAGCTTCCATCAGGCACCCCATGATCAATCTTCTATGGTGATGAATACTTCCTGTCCAATCTCCCATGCCCGTTCAATGAAGACCATCAGGGCAGCGTGTGTGGGGCGAGACTGACCGACCCAGTCGTGTCCCGAATGTACCCCTACAAGTAGACACCCCTCAGTGTCCGCGGGTGCATTCCCGGAGTGGATCAGCACAAAGTCAAAACAGGGGACGTCTTCCAGCATGGGCAGACGCTTGTGAAACCTGGGGGAATTGTGAGGCACCACGTGATACCTTCCAGCCGGGATAGCAGTCTGTTTCGGGACTTTCCACGAGCAGTCACCCTCACGGTACTCTCTCCAGGTGTCTTCCAGGATATTGCAGAAAAAGGAGCCATCCACGTAGAGGTCGCTTATCGTGGCATGTTCTCCTTTGATCGTTCGTTTTTGGTAGAGTTCAAGATTATCCATTGTCAATGAGCGTGTTAGTGCTCACAGCTGTACAAATGTACCACTCAAGGTAGTAGATCTTTTTACTGTATAATAGATAAAAGGTATAATACCTTAAGTGGTACAAATGTACAATACCACTTTTCAGGGTTGCTCTACTGAATTGATAATCTGTTCGTTCTGGGGTTCGTCATTTTGTACACACTGACAATCAGACCGTTTACTATACCTCCGTTTCTTGGGGAATACCTTGAGGGATGTATCGGTGAACACGATGTTAAAGAACTTTTTGTAGTAGGCTTTTCGTCCTTTCAAAGTTACTGCATCGCCCACCGAAGGGTCTAACCGGTAAATCTTCTCGGGGTGTGCCAGTATATACTTTTCGTTAAAGGCGTAGAATTTGGCTCCCCGATCACCCAGCTGTTCGATGACGAGCAGGTGCCGGGTGACCAGCTGGTCGAGCACCGCCTGGAATTTCCGTCTTCCTAAGCGGCACTCTTGGCGCAACCGGACGTCTGTATGGTGAAAACGGGGACAACACACCTTCTTCCGGGTGATCAGGAGTTTCTCGAATACCACGATCTCTTCCAGTGACCAGTCTTCCCGGTACATCGCCAGCTTGTTAAAGGTCATCGATACCGGGCTCTGCAGTGCCTTGTCTTCTTGTGTGTTCATTCGTCTTCGTCAGTAGCTGGATAGTGAATGCCCCTTTTGTCGTACAGGGGACCGTAATTGAAAAATCCCAACCTGATGTCGAACCGTTTGCGCAGGTAATCGAACAGGTCGTCCTCGTGGATGGAAAGTTCGAGGGATTTGGGCATGAGCCCCTGGATCGTAGTGTGACGCTGTATCCAGGTGTCGAATTGGTGATCGGTGGTTGGCTTGACGATGAAGGTGGTGGTCAGCACACCGGCTATTCTGTTGTCAAATTTGAATCTGGAGAGTTGGTTCTCCCATCTTTGTTCTTCTGCATTCCAGATGAACCCGTAATAAGCCATCTGCTGTTCAAAGGTTGCTTCCATATACTATGAGGTTAAAACTACTACCGGCGGGAAGATCATCTTCCGTGAGTTGCTTTACTACGTCTCTTTGCTGGTGCTTGGCGCCGTTTATGCTGTTCTCGGAAAGTTCGGCGATTTGTTGGATGGTCTCTTTTTTAAAACGTTTCCGATGACACAAAGATAAGTAAATCCCTGGATTATTGGCTGAAAGAGTTGACTTATTGAAAAAAAATTACCTTTACTAAAAAAAATTATGACCCCTTATGAAGTAAGAGTCGGTATCGACAACCAGACAACGAACTTGCTGTTTTTCGCAAACGGCGGTGGAACCATCGCACTCCTGGCAGTCTTACCACAGGTAATCGTTGATCCAAAATACGATGCACTGTCTGTTTCCATTTTAATTGGACTGGGGGTATTATGCGTTGGAGTTTTGACGACTGTCCTATGTAATGGTTGTCGAAGACAATGCTCGTGGAACTATGAGCATAACGTTGCGGATCCATCCGAAACACCGGCGTGCAAATGGGAAACAAGATTGAGATGGGCTTCTTCGTTCACTTTCCCACTTGCTGCGATTATCGTCCTTATCGGCAATATAATATTCATGTACTGTCGGTAATGCCGTTACTCGGCACCTTGTATCCGTGGGTATAGTTCAGGTAGTGGTCTCGTTGTTAAAACCCTTGTGATGACCTGCGGATAAACAAGGATCTGGCGTGCGAATTCGTTTTTTTACGATGCTCGGGCACTAGCCGGCATTTCAGACAGGGATCGTGCTTACTAAGACGGTATAAATTCATACCCTTATACATCGATCGGGGATCATTCGAAATTTTATAGTGAGGCGTGTCCCCTCAATGGTATCCCAATGACCCATGAACCTAATAATTGTCTGGTGACATGCAAAAAGATACCGAACTGGATTTTCGGACGAATGATCCTCTGCAATCCTTTGTCTTCAATGGGTTGATGATGTTGCTTTGGAAATCCATGAGTAAAAAATTGGTGGAATTTGACCCGGCTATGACACTTTTTTCCGCTTGCCTCGTGAATTCACTTTATTTTTGTTTCGAAAAAAAGTCCTGTTTGGCAGAATATAATTTTGTATAGGATGAAAAAGCCACTGATTGATCACGTTGACAGAGAGATCATTGAGATCCTCAAGATCGACGCCACTATAACGAACAAAGAGATCGCGAGACGAGTAAGTCTAACCCCGGGTCCATGCCTGACCAGGGTTCAGAAACTATGGAGGAATAAAGTACTACTATCAACGCATGTCAGGGTAAATCTTGACTTGTTCGGGTTCCCGGTTGCTGCCCTGGTGGAAGTCGGGATCCTGGAACAAGAGTCGGCAGCATTTGAACAATTTTGCATGGAGCAGATAAATGTAACCGACCTTCACGCGCTCGGTAACGTGTTTGGAAATATCCCTCTTTCGCGGTACATGCTTACCTATCATACAAATGATAAGGAGTTTGATACTGCCGCTTTAGCCAAAATATGGGAATCTATACCCGGAATTGTTACGCTGAATGTAACCAGGATCCGGAAAACCATGAAAGTATGTGGGGCTGAAATAAGCGAATCATGAAGAGGAGAGGGGGAGAATTTTCGCTGATGCACCGTTTGCCATATTTCTATAAACCGGTGTTGATATATGGAATAAGGTTTTTCACTACTTGTAATACAAACCAGTTGCAAAAATGATCTCCGCGCTGTATCTGATTGTGTTTTTCAGATGTGCTCACAACCTGAACGTCCGGGAGAAAGTCTATTCACGACACTTAGTGACAGACGAAAACGAAGGAGCAGTTACATATCACACTGATGATAAAAGTCCGTAGGACCTTGATTTAACCGGTTATGTCAGAACCGGCGCTTCCGTCCGGGGACAGATTCCCATGATGACCTATACCCGGTGTAGGTCCAAGTTCACACCGAAACGGGATCACACCAGGGTAGGATCCATTAAACGTATTCAACTCATTTCACATCGTTGGACATCTCCCTCCAGGCATGAACGATTTTTTGGTTTATCCGGAGATTTGGTTCCGACCTCAACGTATGAGATCCGAGAACTATGTACAGCATAAGCCTGGAGAAAGACATCATACGGGGAACACTCAAGATCCTGGGGAGCACCCTCAAAAAAAATCAGAAAAAATTTTGGAAAATGCCTGCTTATAAGTACCACCTGTTTATAAATCCCCCACCCATGATGATGCATCGAAGGTACTGGGGTGTTGGAATCCTTTAGAATCGAGAAGAGATTTAGCAAAGCCAGACACTGTACTCAAACTTTTATTGAGGGGAAACATGGTTTTTAAAGGAAACCATATCAAATTTCAATAATTCAACTTGCAAAATAACTAAATAACAATGGATCAGCCAGATAGAGAAATCTATATAAACTCTTTTTTGGGTGAAAATCCGGGTTTTTTGATGCCGGAAGGCAGAATCTCAAAAGAAGCAACTGGAATTGGTGCTACTCACTCTGAGATAGTTGCTCCTCGGAATAGTATTATCATTTTTCCTTCACGCAGCATAGCCTTTACCAAGCACATAAAACATGAAGATCAGCAGCATACTTTTTACGTGGGCAGTTATCCTGATGGAAAAACGGTTGTGACTCAGGATCAGATTACTGCATATCATCAAAGTACTGTGCAATTTAAAAAAATCCTCTGTGTGGCAAACAGCCTTCCGAAAGTATTTAATGCAATTGGTGCAAAGGAGGTCTATTCGCACTACTTTTTAATGTTTGATGAAATAGATAAGTTTCAAAACGAATCCACATTCAGATCGGAATTAGAGTACTGTATCGATTATTACCTCGATCCAAGATGCAAAGGTTGTCTGGTCTCTGCAACCATGGGACATTTTTCAAATAAACTCTTACGGGATCAGAAACTAACAAGAATTTTCAAGGGAGAAACCCCAAAGATGCCAGTAGAACTTGTTTATTTTGACACCAAAGACGAAGATAGCTTAAAGTGTTTTATTTACACCCGGATAACGACCTTGGGCAGTGATAAACTTGTTGTTGCACATAAATCTGTGAGGAGAATGAAGTCCATCATCGAAGGGTTGCCGCCGTCTGTCCGGAAAGAAATAGTCGTGCTTGGTGGGTCCGAATGTAAAGAACAGCTACCTGCATACTGCAGCGAGATAAAGGAATCTGGTATCCTGCCGGGAAAGATTGTGTTTTTAACATCCGCATATTTCGCTGGGTTTGACGTTGATGAACAGTGTCAGATAGTGGTTATTTCGGATAGGTCCACGACGTTTAGCCTCCTGACCATGGAAGAGATCTTTCAAGTGGTTGGTAGATTTAGAAAGGGTTATCGTAGCTTGACCTTATTGGTTCCAGATATTACCTTTAGCCCTCCAGAGGTGGGAAAGAAGGTGTTATTGGATACGGCAAATACCCTTTTGCCAAAGCTACAAGAGGTGTTGAATAAAGGGGTTGAAATGCATCTTGATACAGTATCCACTGAAGACCTTCTGAATACATTTTTAAGCTTATCAAAAGAGCAAGTATTGTTGTTTAGAAAGGCGAGAACGGGTGAATTAGCTGTCTCTTCATTTACAATCGATCAATTTGTAAACAGAAATAAAAGTTTGAAAGGAATGTATGGCAATGGTAAATTATCGATTCGCTCCACCCTTAAGAAATATTTCCGTATCGACAGTACATCAGTCATGCCCCAACAAGCATTGGATAGTACGATCCTCCTTGATGAACTGTTATTGAACTGGATTTCTATGATCAAAGAAGACTATGCACCAGAAGGTAAGACGGAGAAAAAGTTGTTCAACCGTATTCTGAAGGTTCATAATCTTCTATGGGAGGCGGATGTGCCAGTATTCATCAAGGATACTTGGGATTTATCAGATATTCTCTTTGCTGATGAAGTTGCAAAACACCTGGTGTTATCATACCCGGAGCGCTACACATACCCAAGCTTGCTTAATAAGAAATTCAAGGTTGGGGGGATTTATACTGGGGAGGAAATTATGACCAAGATGATGGAAATAAGGTCTGCAATGATGGGACGATTCGCATCTTCTTTGACCCTACAGAAAAGTAAAAAACTCTTGAGTTATTCATTCAATCTTCAATATACATCCACCATCCGAGATGGTAAAAGAATCAACGTATATCGAATACAGGATAGGGTCAAAAGCAAGTATGGGTTAATCCAGACAATAAATAATTTGTTTCCTCCGGAACCATAGTGAAGTTCGATTTTATGCGCATAAATGGTTGTGAGAGCCCAAATATCATCGGAAATTGAAGTTGTTGGCTCGTTGCTTTAATATATATACTTTTATCTTTTAGTTCATGGGCGATCTCTTTTTAGTAAATTGCAGTACAAACCCAAAAACCAAAGTGACTATATGGAGAGGATTGAGTGTAGTGATGGACTTACCACGTACGTTGATAGGCTCCCAGATGAATGTCCTTTCTGTCATCATTCATTAATCCCAAATGTGATTACTGCGAGGGAAAATCTTGGTGACCTGCATGTTTTCATGTCTTGCCCTAACCAAGAATGTCTGGAGTCTTTCATTGCGTATTATGTGAATAGACCAGAATTAGGTGGTTTGACATTTGAGCATACCTCAATAGGGCGGTTTGTAGAACAAAGCTTTCATGAGGTTGTTGAAAAAGTTTCTTCTCGGTTTGTTAAAATATACAATGAAGCCCTGGTTGCAAAAAAATTTCATTTGGTGGAGATCGCAGGTCCAGGGTATCGAAAAGCCCTGGAATGTTTGATAAAGGATTTTTTGATAAGTAACCAACCAGAGATGAAAGATACCATTGAAACTTCACTACTTGGTGCATGCATTGATAAATTTGTTCAATCACCACAAGTAAAGTCGTCTGCCAAAAGGGCGGTATGGCTTGGCAATGACGAAGTTCATTATAAGCGAAAATGGGAGGACAAGGATATTACAGACTTGGAGACCTTGATAGGATTAACAGTTAATTGGATTGAGATGGAGTTGTTGACCATAAAATTTGCAACCGAGATGCCAGAATAGAAAGAGACCACTGACGATTAAAATTATTTTATCATAAAGATCTGGCGTTCAATGATCTATTAGTTAATTAATCTCTGGTTGGCATACATCGATAAGAAAATGGTAAGCGAGCTGCTCGCCAGACGGCATTTGTCACATCCTCACCCAGTCCGATGGTGATGTAGTTGCTTCGGTCGCTGTAGACCTTTACTTTCTTTCCTTCGATCTTGATGACTCCAAAGTTTGGATATTTGGGTTCCCAAGGCATAATGGTTGGTATTAAACGGTTTGAATTTTAGCGGTAATCCTGTGTTCTTTTTCCACGATTAAATACAAATATTGAAACGACCAATCCCACCGCCACAACTACATCAACAAGGTTCCATAACTGCCTGCCCAATGCTATCTTGACGAAAGGCTGAAATAGCAGTACCAGGCACACGAACACGATTGTCCCCGGCACATTTTTCCTCTCATATTGGTAGTAGGCGAGAAGTGCAAATCCTGCCATCGCAATATACCTGAAGAGTTGGTAAAAGCTATATGGCATATGGAAAAGGCATAAGACAAGCAAGGTCGCAAGAGCTATCCTTATCAGGTTTTCGGTAGTAAGTTTCATTTTTTTTTTTGATGAGTTTACATTAGGGGTTCATCGAACATGGCTGAAAACCCAAAGTGATTGGGACTCCACCGCCTGTGGGAATCCTCAGGTAGTGAAACTGTACATTGGGCGCAGTTCCCATGGTCAGTAGTCCGACCAGGTCTTTGTCAATTAGGGGATGCAGCTCGGGAGAAAGAAAATATGCATGAATCTTTCGGGTCCCGGCAATCCGGTCGACAGGCGAGTTGTTGTGCTTTTCGTATTTGAACTGACCTTTTTGTATGCGTTGCATCACACAGCCGTAAAAGTAAAGCTCAGAAATAATCCCGACCTTGGTATTCCCATCAGCTTTTAACTCAAATATCAACAGCTCATTGGATTTGCTGATGCCCCACAAATCAATTGCGCTTTTTCCGCGGGAGAAAATCGCGTTTTCCGCCGACACTTTCCTTTTAGAATGATCTTCCGGGTCAAAAAAGACACCCACCGGCAACTGGCGATCAAGAAACTCGGCATTGACAAGCTCTTTCAAGTATTCCGACCAGCCTCCGCAGACATATTTGGACTCCAACTTGCTTTCTTTCCCCGCTGGTTCCCCTCCTTTGCCTCGATTCCCGGAGGGTCGATTCAAGTAATAGTTTTTTTTCTCGTCAATTACCGGGCTTTTTAAATCTGATGCATTGTCGGGCGAAATTGAAAACCACGATGAGAAGTCATGCGAGAAATTCGCTACCCGGAAAAGGAACCGTCGGTAATGTCCGCATTCCACCGTACCTGTGTCTATCGGCAAGGATTCCCAGCGAAGAACGACTTTCTCAAACCCACCCCATCGTTTCATCACCAGAGCCCAGCCTTCGAACGAAGCCTTGTCTTCCTGCATATTCGTTTCAACGGCATCACTGGGCAGGGACATTTTGACGGCATTTGACCCATCGGAAGTGAATGTAATATTGGAAGGCAGGGCAAGATAACTGTAGGACGGATGATCCTTTGGAAAATTCTCACGTATGCGGTTCAAGATTTCATCATTGCTCATGGTAGGTGGTTTTATAAGTTATAATCTACGCCGTCTTGCCAGAGATCGACGTTTGCAAATCCTTCTTCCTGGAATTCCTGTTGAAGCCTGGCTGGGTTTTCTGTGTGAATTGGAACGATCTTCCTTGGATTGACTGCCTTTGCCAGCCGCTTCAGGTCAGTCAACGTGGCGTGACCGCTCGTGTGGATGTGCTTGTAGACCACTTTCCTTGTGTCGATAAGGTCTTGGATGATCGGGGCGCAATAATTCTTATGACCTTCCTTCAAATAGCCTTCCCACTGGGAATAGATCAGGTTGATGGCACCCTTGGGCAGCAAGGCGTCCACCAGTTTTGGATTTGGGCACCTGACGTAATAAACGTAGTCCCCAGGGGTGTCAAATACCCGATTGCCGACGTCCTTGTCTTTGATCCTTTCCCTGAATCCGTCAAACTCCGTTCCAGCAACCTTCTCCAACTGCCTGGGGTGGTTGAAAACCCTGATGATGTCCCAGTCAATGGTTGGCAGGTTGGGCGATTTCTTCTTCACTGCGTCCAGAACCCAAGCGTTGTAAACGTCCACCACCAGTTTCTTTCTGTTGGCATTGCAGGCTTTAACGACCGATACCAGACGGTCAATATTTTGGGCGGAACTGACTACCAGGGTTGCATTTTGCTGCTGTCTGATGACCTTATTGATGGCTTCCTGGACGGATTCTTCGGTGGGATATTCCTGGTTCGACCGCTCCACCATCGTTCCTTCCGTTAGAAACAAGTCGATGTCATTCGGCGGGTCGTACAGCACCTTGTAATACAGTTTCCCTTTCCATCCTGTAGCCCGGTAATCGCCAGTGTAAAACACCCTCTTGCCATCCGCTTTCACAACAAAGGCAAAGGCTTCTGCCGACGAATGATCCATCAGGTAAGCATAAACCTCAAAAGTATCAGCCACAGTAAACCATTTAAAAGGCTCAAAAGTCTTGAAGTTACCTGTGACCAAGGGCTTGCCGAGAAAGATCTGCGTGGCGTTTATCAGGTCAAGTGTGACCTGCCCCGTGTAGATTGGAACTGACGGGCGAATGTCCCTCATCAGCCCGTAATGATCCTGGTGCGGGTGGGAGATCAGCAGTGCATCTACCTTGTTCCCGGTATAACCGATGTCAGCGTTATCGGTATTAAGTGGAGCTCCGATGTCGATCCACAGGATCTTGCCGTTATCAGCGGTCAGTTGAACACAGTTTCCGCCAATCTCCTTTGTGCCGCGGTATATCTTAACCTTCATCTGTTACTTGTGAAAGTTCAGTATAATGGTCAGCGCCTTTTCGGCACAGGCGTAGACTACCTTTTCAAACTTTCTGTACCGCATTTTTTGCTCGTCGAAATCCACCACAATGGCGGAATTCTGGCTCTTTGGATACTCCAGCGCTTCGAAATCATCTGTCTGAGTCAATCCCATTTGGGATAATAAGTCCAACACCCCGATGGAAACAGCCTTTTTTAGTTGTGATATTTCATCTGGGGTGCCCTCAAGTCCGAGATTTACCAGTGTACCCTTGCTAACCCGGATGTCAATCACGCCATCTTCAAAGTCATTCACGGGAATGAATGTCACCTTGGTTTTCAGGTTCTTGTTTTTCCGCCTGATGAAGAGGTACTTGTTTCGCTTGTCGTTCTCCTCGTCGGTTTCACTTTTTTCGCTGTTCGCCTTGATCCCGTCAAGGTCAGGTTTGTACCTTGCGTAAAGTTTATTCAACGCGTTCTTCCCTGATTCAAGATGACTGCTCGTCTGGCGGCTGATCTTATAGGCAAGTAAAAACACGGCGATAGTTACCACCAAACCAACAAGATCTTTAGTGGCGTCAAGAAGGTTCTCTGTCGAATAGCCTTTAAAATGCAGGTTTATCACGATTGCAAGCACGCCTATGCCTGCAAAAAGGACGGAAATGGTTTGTTCTTTCTTTTCGTTCATATAAATTGCGTATTGCGTTTTAGAGTAATTTTTTCCAGCCATCAACCGCTAAAAGTTCCGTTTCCGTCAAACCCGTCATATCAATCCCGTCAATGCTCTTTCTTATTACTGGCTTGCATTCATCGTGAATGTATACGGGATGCCGGCTGAACCACTTTTTATTCACTGTGGCTTCCTGCCAAAAGACATCAAAAGATGGGTGCTCAATCTCGCCCTGACGCCAGATTTCATCATCATTTTCATCAAAGTCCATATAGGAATAACGCCGGACGATCCGATCCGAGCCATTCTTGCTGACCCTGAACACCTTTGAGCCACTGCCTTCAAGACCCCAATGAAAAAGAAGATTTTCCATCATTTATTTTGATCCAAAATTGGTTTGATTTTGCTGACAGCGTGGGCTGCGTACCATACAAAGTATCGATAGGGCTTTCGCGGATTAATCAGTTGAGCGTTTTTTCTAAAAAGTTCCTTTATGACAGGATTCTTGTCAAGCCATTCATTCGCTCGATAAGTTTTCTCAACCATAAAATGTAATTGGGATGCTGATCTAATGTGAAATTGAAGACAAGCCTTTATCGAGCAGTATCCGGTTCCAGTTATAATTGAATTGGCAATTTTACCTGTGCAGATGATCATTTTGGGCTGCAACACTGGCAATATGTCTCTCCAGAAAGCAATGGATTTGTATTTCAAAAATGCAGCCAGGGTGTCATTGTTTTTGTCCAAATGCCATGGGACGGCATTGGAAACACCAAACTGCTCAATGTTTGATTCAGGGAAGCAGGATAACATTGCCAGTTTTATAAAGCCTTCATCCCAGGGTGTGATCCCGATTTGCGTTTCAGGTTTATTCCCAGTTATTTTTTCATTACCCAACCGAAAGATCAGCTCTTCATTGTTGGCGGCTAGCAGGCTTTTTTTATATTCGCTGTTGCCTTTCTTTTTTCCACGAAGTTGCTGGGACTCGGCAAGCACTAAAATTCGATTCCAATCAACTGGAATATAAGGGGCATAGGGGACAAGATCAAATCTTGCAGAAGTAACACCATATGAGGAGTATTGCTCCTCGGATATACCATTATCCTGGCATATTTGTTTGATTTTCTGTTTTAATTCCATGGTCGTAGTGAGTTGTCCATTTAGGAGAATATTTTCTTGTGACCTCAATATCCGCTTAATATTCCTATTCTGGGATGAAAACCTTTGTTGCCATGTAGTTTATGCTCCTATGGTTTGGAAAGGTAGCAAAAAATTGAAATGACTGTTAAGTCCGCCTCAAACCCAGGATCACAATCAAGTCAATATGTCTGGTCTAATCTGTTACTGGAAAGCCCCCCTTGTAAAAAGATACAGGAATCCAATGGGGTTTTTAGATAACCTCCGTCTTATGGCTTATAAGTATATTCGAATATATTACCTCTTTTGGTTGCTCCCAATATGTCATCTGTGTAACAAGGCAGGTAAGATTCTCCCCTTGCCCGAACGCTTCCAGCATAATCTGTAACAGACGGCAAGGCTTTTGTTAAACCATACCACCCGTGAGCCCAGACCAAGGTGTGTTCTGTGCGGTGAGGGTGTTGAATGGCTATCTGTGGTTGATATTTTTTGGCATATGCTATATATTCCAGATAAGCATCCGCCCGCCATCCCGTAATCGATTTCTTGCCACGTGGATTGAATACATTCAGGTCGTTGCACCCCAAAATCATAATCTTTGTTCCGTTAAGGTCGATGAAATGAGATGAAGTTTTTGGGTAACGTATGAGCACCTTCGACTGTATTGGGGTCGGGTAAAATTTTCCAGTGTAGTGGATCACCTTGCCTACCTTGACATCATACACGGCAATAAGCTCAATGGTTCGTTTATGCTTACCATCCAAACCGCTCTCATCGATGCCAATGGTCAGGTAGTCCACTACCTCCCCGAACTTCTTCAGTGTTGGCTTGTCAACCATAGAAATATATTCCGTGATTTTGGCGGATGCGAGCGCTTGGATTTTCTCCAGTTGCAAAGGGGCGATTGCATCAACGGATACTCCAGCAAGAGACTCTATTGGGAGCGTAAACTTCAGAAAACCCGCTGGGGTAATCAGGATTTTGATGTGTGTTCCCTTTGGTACCTTGGAAACAAAATCAGCAAATAATGGAACGAGGTTTTTCTCGGAGTCATTAACTGCGTTGCCCCTGCCGATAAGGGTGATCCGTCCAACGGGGTGTTCAGTGCCCCTTGTGGATAACGATTTGGCTTTCGTCGTCATATGCGAATCGTGATTTACGGTTTAACATCGGAACAATAATTTCGCCCTTGTATCTGGTCTTAAAGGCTCTCTTGCTGAAGAATTTTACGGTTTCCTTCCCGCCGTTGTAATCATTCTTGCTGATCTCGCTCTTGTTGGCAATCTTGTATGCTAATCCTCGAATGTGCTTGGCGGGGTATTCCCTATTGTTAAATAGAAGGAAGGTGTTGCGGGCGGGCGGGTAAGGTTCCTTTGAGTTTTCAAACTCTTGGATGGCGAGCAGGATGTGCCCATTGGTTACATTTGCCCAATTGCTCATTTCATACCCCCTTTTAGAACTTTCAGCTCATTGACAAAAGATGCAATCTCTTCTACGAGGTTTGGGGAACTTAGGTCTGCAATGCATATTAAGTTTGCGTCCTTGTCACCATCTACCACGGAAATTATTGAATTTTTGAAGAATTCCAAGGAGGCTTGCTTGGGGATCGATGATTTGAAAGAGGTAAATCGCCCTCGGTTACAAATAAATTTTGCACTGTCTTCCTCAACAATGCATCCTCCAACTCTCCTGTTAAGCCCAAGTGGTATGTTGATTTCCGCATCTGATGTAAAGTTTGATGTTTTAGGGTTCAGCGTGAATAGTAACGGAATTCTTTCACCCCAGTCTCTATCAGGGATCATAACGAATAACTTCCCCAGTGAACAGGTCAAGGTATACTCCGTTCCAACTGTGTGAGCACCCCCTGGGAAGTGTGTTTCCTTTCTCTTTGTTGAAACTGCGCCTTTAGTGATTTGGTCTTTGAACTCATTGATGGCTCTTCTGATGTCTTGAGGTTCTATTAAAACTGTTTTCATTTCGTTAAGATTTGGGTTAATGAGAAAGATGATATTTTGACAAAGACTTCATTCTTTCGTTGGGCTCCACCGGAATCTTCTGTTATCAATGGCATTCCAGAACTCCCGAGGGGTAAGATGCTCTGAGGCTATTGATTCGGACAATGTCCTAAATGGTGAGTAAAGTTTTTCTCGCTCGTTCTGGACACTGGAGAAGACCACACCACAGAACCTGTTATTAAAATCGTATTCCAACGTGTACGGTTCTTTACCCTCTTTACACCATTGGTGCGCATCTTCAATGATCCTTATGGCATTTTCATACAGGCGTTCGGACGGGTACTCAAAATGGTTTATCTTCTTGGTTAACGAGGCATAGTTCAAGACAACCTCGTTACGCCTGAACAACCTGAAATTATCAATTACGTATTTGTCCCTTTTGCGGGTGACGACATACTCAAAGACTTTTTGCCTACTGACAAAATAGACAGTTGCGAAACCATTCACTGGTTTAGCCCGACCGTCTTTGTACAGCAGTTCCCAATATTTATCGGTTGCGATCAAAGCATCACGCATAACATCTGGGTTGGAAAAATCTACGCTCGCGTTTAAATTATCATTCCAAGAATCCAATGCTTGAATGCCGTCCAAAACTGTGGCATCGCCCACCAATGAACAATAACATTTGGGGTTTTGGAGAGGAAGTATTTTGTCATCAAGTTTACAGTCCTTGTACGACCTCGTTTTCTTTGTACCTGATGCCATAGCATCGGTGACGATAAAGTTTCCAGATTTCGTTCTGCCTGCAATTATAGCCGTCATACTGCTTACCTATTTAGTATCTAATATGTTAGCACAACAAAGCAATCGTAAACCTATTCAATTATAAATGCAAAACCCCAGTCAAATTGAAAGGGGTTCAGAATGCTCCAGCCACCAATGCGGGTCTGAGGAGCCTATTTAAAGCGATTTTCCACAGAAAAGTGATAAGAACGGAAAGGGCAAAACCTTAAAACAATAAATCAAATATACGATAAGAATCATAGATTCCTACGGTTTGGGTATTTTTTTTCTGAATTATAAAAGTGAGTGGCTAAGCCTGTCACACAAACCTTCAATATCATCCTTTCTTGCCAGCACATCGATCCATTCTTTTGGAATCTGCTCATGACCGTACAGTAGCCCAGCCAACCCACCTGTGACGCAAGCGATGGTATCCGTATCCGCACCAAGGTTAACCGCTTTCAGGAAGGCTTACGGATAACTATCCGTTGTCAGCAGACACCAAATGCTGGCTTCCAGGGTATCCACGACATACCCCCCGCTATTAATATTCTCTTCTTTCAGATTATAGATATCATTGTTCAGGAGCTTGTCGAAGTGTGATAGATCATTGCCATTGATGCCGAGAATGCAATCCAGCGCCTACCCGACGATGGCAACAAGTAAATCAGTCGCTATGTTCGCTCCTTCCGATATAAGCACCAAGACCCTTGATAAGCCGCAGAATGGCTTTTAACAAGCTTCTGGATGAAGGGGAATCGCGACTATTTGGCGGTGGGTACGAGCCAGAGAAACGGTTTTCCGGGCTATCCTTATATATGGAATACTTGGAGAGGGTCGAAGGGGGGTGCTGAACGCTTGGAAACTTAAAAAGCTGTACCTGCTAAAAGGGAAACCTATGAGAATGGATGACCAGTCGGAAAAATGGCAGAAGGAGTTACACCTGTTGGAGAAGGCTAATCCCGATTTTGTTTATTCTGTAATGCCTGTGTAATCTGGCGGTTCGGTCTATGATGTGCCGGAAACGCCTTATTTTACCACAACGCACTACTTTTATACTTGATTTCTCTATAAACTGTCAAGATTCAAGTTTCTTCTTCTACGCGGACTTTATCAGAGTGGTTAATAATCTTGAATTTATATGGAGAGATTTGCTCAATTTCTATAGGTGTCGCACCTAATTGGTACTTTTTTAGATGCTTATTAATTAAACTTACTGGATACTTGTTTTGTATTATTGTCTTTAGAATGCTGGATTTTAATTGCTTTAACCTTTTTGATTTTTGCTTATTGAAATCAATAAACCCAAATTCGTTTGTACGCCTTTTATAGTCTATCTCAACGGGGGAAATGAAATCATATCCTAAGATAACCTCGGAAACTGCTTTAGGATTATAATACATCTTCCTCGTGCTATTTCGTGATTTTGGATAAAATGGTGTAAAGTCGCCAGAATTACAATATGCCAAATATCGCCATTCGTTTTCAGAAGCCCAAGAGATATGCTTCACATTGGATTGATATAGTATAGGGATTCCCATTTCGTATTCAAAATAGTCAATGCTTTGTATTTCTGAAACATAGTTAATTGGAAACGGTCCTTTAAATGAAGCTGGTAATGCATTGGTGTCGAATTTTAATAGGAAACCATTTTTATTTGAATAGTATCCCCACATATGCATATCGAGAGAATTTTCAGTCATTGAAATTATACCAAACTTCATGTACAATCCTATCTGAAAAATATCGCGAAGAGTCTTTTCTAATTCATCTTTTCGACCAGAATTAAATAACTCAGTGACTGATTTCTCAGTCATAAAAGGCGATTTTTTCGATAATTGCAAAATATAAAAGTTCAAGTCGGCATTTGAATAATCGATTAATTCCGAAGCGGAGTCATATGTGTCATTTAATTGGGTAGGGTGCGATGCAAAAAGGTAATGATTTACGAATGCATCCACAGAGTTTTCCGATAAGCTGTAGTGCTTATTTAAGAAATCAGGAGTCTGCTTCTTTTTGGAATTATTGACCTGAAATTTAACTTCCATTTTCTTCTTATCGATAGAAACGTGATAAGAAACCCCGGAATATTCAAATGTGTCTTTCTTTAACATACTCGCTATTAACTTTATTCATCCCCAAAATAATCATTGTCCAGCCTTTTCACATCATAACTCTGTTGTAGAGTTACGCCAAGGTTGTAGTCAATCATTAACTGAGCAAGTTGCACTCCGTCTAATAAGACTATTTTAGTTTCGTTCTTGGGTACATATTCCAAAGCATCCTTGGTAAATGAAGAGGTGGTAATGAATATGCCCTTCTTGGCACCTTGACCAGCCAACGCTCCTACAAATTTCTGAATTTCCGGGCGACCGACTACATTCCCCTGCTGCCAGCGTTTCGCTTGGATGTAGATGATATCCAGCCCAAGTCTGTCTTCCTTTATAGTACCATCAATACCTTCGTCACCGCTTTTACCAATAGCCTTACCCGCATCAGCAATCGAGCCACCATATCCCATTTTAACCAAAAGTTCCACCACAAGGTGTTCAAAAAAAGCAGGCGTGAGTTTTAGTACTTTACTGATAAGTTCGTCCGCCAATGTTTTCCTTATGCTTTGGTAGGCGTTTTCAAGTCGTTCTTCGGGTGTATCGTGAACGTCGTCCTGTTCGGAGATTTCTTCAGATTCGGCTTTATCCTCGCGCTTAAAAGTGTGAAATTCGACAAACTCAGGGAATTGCCGTAGAAATTTGACATTGATGGTATTGGGCTTGGCTTGAAGTATCTTCAACCCTTTCTCTGTTATGGTTATAAAAGCTCTTTTGGGGGAATCCAATAATCCTGCCTTTTTTAGATAGGTCTTCGCCCAACCGACACGGTTATCGAAAATGGGTTGGGTCCCGCTGGCTAAGAGTTCGTTTCTTTCAGCATCCGACAGTTTAAATTGTTGCGCAAGAATCTCAATTAATTCGCGGTACCTATATTCTTTTCCGTCCGATACTTGTTGAAGTAAAGGAAGCATTATTGATTGAAAGTCAGGAATTGGCATAGTCAGAAATTTACCCTGCAAATTACATAAAAATAGAATGATATGAACCCAACCAGATTAAACATTGCATTAATTTCACTAATATTGCTACAAATTATATCCGATGAACCGCATCAAAGAAGTAATGAAGGAGCAGGGACGGACTCAGATATGGCTGGCTGGGAAGATAGGAAAATCACAAGGTACGGTTGCACTGTATGCGAATAATAAACTTCAACCTACCCTGGATACGCTTTTCAAGATTGCAGAATGCCTGGAAGTAAATCCCAGGAAGCTGATTGGTAACAAACAGCCGGTAAAGAAACTGTAAAAAATGCTAAAACGCTAACAATACAAACTGTTTTTACGAGGTACTAAACTACTATGGCAATAAAAAAATCAGAACTCTACAGCTCTTTATGGGCAAGTTGTGACGAACTCCGAGGTGGCATGGATGCCAGCCAGTACAAGGATTACGTGCTGGTAATGTTGTTTCTAAAATACATCAGCGATAAATGGGCTGGGCAACCCTATGCCCCAGTGACTATTCCAGAGGGTTCTTCCTTTAAGGATATGGTTGCATTGAAAGGAACTCCAGATATAGGTGACCAGATAAACAAGAAAATCATTACCCCTATTGCCAGTGCCAATAAGTTATCAGATATGCCCGACTTCGACGATGTCGGAAAACTCGGCAGCGGCAAGGAGATGGTGGACAGGCTTACGAATCTCATTGCGATATTCGAGAATCCTACACTGGATTTCAGCAAGAACAGAGCAGATGGGGATGATATCCTCGGTGATGCCTATGAATATCTCATGCGTCATTTTGCCACGGAAAGCGGCAAAAGCAAGGGACAGTTTTATACCCCTGCTGAAGTGAGCCGTACCATGGCGAAGATTATCGGAATTAACAGAGTTGCTGCTGATTCCGAGGTAACTGTTTATGACCCCACTTGCGGTTCGGGGTCACTGTTATTGCGTGTTGGTGGCGAATGCATGGGCAAGGTCGCTTTGTATGGTCAGGAAAAGGAGAAAACCAATGCTGGACTGGCTCGCATGAACATGATTCTGCATGATAACCCCACGGCTGAAATCAAACAAGGCAATACGCTTGCAAACCCATTGTTTGAGGAAGCAGAAAACCTTAAGACCTTCGATTTTGTGGTCGCGAATCCACCATTTAGCGATAAACGGTGGAGCAACGGATTAACTCTCCCTGAGGACAAACCCTACAACCGTTTCTTGGATTATGGCTTGCCACCTAAGAAGAATGGAGATTTCGCTTTTCTGCTTCACATCGTGCGTTCCCTGAAGCGAAACGGAAAGGGTGCATGCATTCTGCCTCATGGAGTCTTATTCCGTGGTAATGCCGAAGCCGAGATACGCAAGAACCTCATCAAAAAAGGATATTTAAAGGGCATTATAGGCTTGCCAGCGAACCTTTTCTATGGCACAGGTATTCCTGCCTCCATCATCGTTATCGATAAGGAGAACGCCTTGAATCGGAAGGGAATTTTCATCATTGATGCTGGTAAGGGGTTCATCAAGGACGGGAACAAGAACCGCTTGCGTGAACAGGATATCCAAAAGATCACTGATGTCTTCAATAACCAGCGGCAGATTGATGGGTATAGTCGCATGGTTTCTTTTGAAGAAATCGAAAAGAATGACTACAACTTGAACATTCCGAGATACATCGACAACCTTGAAACCGAAGACATTCAGGATATTGAAGCACATCTTCTGGGTGGCATTCCCAATGTGGATATCGATGCGCTGCATGAGTACTGGTCGGAGTTCCCGAAATTGAAATCCACATTGTTTGAACCCAATGTCAGAGCAAGGTATTCGGATTTGAGGGTTGCTAAAGAACAGATAAAGCAAACCATCTTTGAACATTCTGAGTTCATCGCTTTCACCAAGAAAATGGATGCACTGTTCAACAAGTGGAAGACAGAATCAACCACATACCTGAAGAACCTCGCCATGGGTTGCCGACCCAAGGAAATCATCTTTGACATTTCCGAAAGCCTGTTATCTCTGTACAATGATGAGGAACTGATTGAGAACTATGATATCTTTCAGCAACTCATGAACTACTGGAATGAGGTGATGCAGGACGATATCTACATTATTTCGGTGGATGGCTGGAAAGCCGAGACCTACCGAATTCTGGTGGAAACCAAGAAGAAAATGGTGGATAAAGGCTGGACATGCGACCTTATCACGAAGGAACTTGTTGTTAATCGCTTTTTCCCAAAGGAGAAAGAAAAATTGGAAAGTCTTGAATCCGAAAGAGATGCCATTGAGGCTGAAATATCAGAGATGGAGGAAGAACACGGAGGTGAAGACGGATATTTTACTGATTTTGATAAGATTAATAAAATCAGTGTATCGGCAAGAATCAAAGAACTACAGCGAGAGAAAAGGCGGGAATTGCCCATGGCGGCAGAACCCAAAATTGGTTATGGTGAGAATCTGAGCGAATGGGATGTCCTGAATAAGTACCTGCTTCTCACAGGCAGGCTCAGCGACCTGAACAAACAGATAAAAGCAAAGCATGTGGAATTGGACGAAAGTGTTTATACCCGATACCCAAAACTCACGACTGATGAAATCAAGACCTTGGTGGTAGATGATAAATGGATGCAGCGTATTGAATCCTCCATCAAAGGCGAGATAGACCAGATTAGCCACCGCCTGACCACCCGTATCAAGGAACTGGCTGAACGCTACGAAACACCGTTGCCGAATCAAACAGATGAAGTCATTGAACTCGAAGCCAAAGTTGCTGCTCACCTTCAAAAAATGGGGTTTGTATGGGAGTGAAATATGGATATAAAATGACTGAGGTAGGTGTGATTCCCCAGGACTGGTCGGCAAAACAATTAAATGGAGTTTGCCAATTAAAGAGTGGTAGTCCAATAACTTCTGCGAAAATTTCTGATTTTGAACAATATCCGTGTTATGGCGGTAATGGATTAAGGGGTTATACCAATTCATATACCCACTCGGGAAAATTTTGCTTAATTGGAAGACAAGGAGCATTGTGTGGTAACATTAATTTTGTAGATGACATTTTTTTTGCGTCAGAGCACGCGATAGTAGTGACTCCACGGAACGACTTTGATATAAAATGGTTGTCATATGTTCTATCCAAAATGAATTTGAACCAATATTCAGAGTCTTCTGCTCAACCTGGGTTATCAGTCAATAAGGTGTCGATATTATATATTCCGACACCCCCAACCAAAGTCGAACAAACCGCCATTGCCACCGCCCTTTCCGATGCCGATGCGCTGATAACCAGTCTTGAAAAACTAATTGCCAAGAAACGCTGCATAAAGCAGGGGGTGATGCAGCAATTGCTGACTCCGAAGGAGGGGTGGGTTAAACGAAGGTTGGGAGATTCGGCAGAAATCTTTCGGGGTGGTTCTCCAAGACCAATTGAAAGTTATATAACTGCAAATCCAGATGGAATAAATTGGATTAAAATTGGTGATGTTAGTAAGTCAGCAAAGTTCATTGAATCTACAGAAGAGAAAATCATCAAAGAAGGGATGTCTCGGTCACGTTATGTTAAAGAAGGTGACTTCTTACTTTCAAATTCAATGAGTTTTGGTCGACCCTATATTCTTAAAACAAACGGTTGTATTCATGACGGTTGGCTGGTAATTCAAAATTATCAATATCATTTTGACAAAGAGTTTTTGTATTATGTATTGGGGTCTGAATCTATCATGATACAGTATAAAGCGATGGCATCTGGAAGCAGCGTATTGAATTTGAATAAGGAAATAGTACAAAATGTAGTTGTTAACTGTCCTGAATCTGTTCAGGAGCAAAATCGAATTTCAACAATCCTGTCTGATATTGACAATGATATCAACACATTAGAGCATAAACAATCGAAGCAGATTTTTATCAAACACGCATTGATGCAACAACTCCTTACTGGCAAAATAAGACTTGTCAAGTCCTAAACTGAACACCATGACCGAATACGGGAAATCCGAACGTCACACCCAGAACCGAATCATCCAACTATTTCGGGATGAATTGGAGTATGAATATCTTGGCAACTGGGAAGATAGAGAAGGAAACAGCAATATTGAAGAAATACTGCTAACCGAGTTCCTGCGAAGGAAAGGGTATCCCGAAGATAAAATCAAACGGGCAATCTATGACTTGCTGGTAACGGCAAACAATTCCAATAACAGCCTGTACACCAATAACAAAGAGGTATATCAATTGCTCCGATACGGAGTTCCCGTGAAGACTGAAGCAGGTCAGAACTACGAAAACATTGCCCTGATTGATTGGAAGAAACCCGAAAACAACGATTTCTACCTTGCCGAAGAAGTCACAGTTCTTGGTAATCGGGAGAAAAGACCTGATATCGTTTTGTACATCAACGGTATTGCTGTTGGAATCATCGAATTAAAACGAAGCACAGTCAGTATCAATGACGGCATAAGGCAGAGCATTGTCAATCAGCAACCCGAATTCATTCAATCTTTCTTCTCCACTGTTCAATATATCTTCGCTGGCAATGACACCGAAGGTCTGAAATACGGCACAATCGGAACGCCAGAGAAGTACTATCTGCAATGGAAAGAAGATGTTGAAGATACCAGCCGATTGCAGTTAGACAAGTACCTGTTGAAGATTTGCAACAAGACCCGCTTTATTGAATTGCTTTATGATTTCATGCTATTTGATGCAGGGGTGAAGAAACTGCCTCGTGTTCACCAGTACTTCGGAATAAAAGAAGCACAGAAGTTCGTCAGCAGGTATGAAGGCGGGATTATCTGGCATACACAAGGTAGCGGCAAATCCATCGTCATGGTGTTGCTGGCAAAATGGATACTGGAAAACTACCCCAAAGCCAGAGTTATCATTCTGACTGACCGTGATGAACTGGACAAACAAATTGAAGGGGTATTTCGGGATGCCGATGAGAAAATCTACCGCACCCAAAGCGGAAGGGATTTGATGTTCCAGTTGGAGCAAACCCTGCCTCGGCTGTTCTGCACGCTGATTCATAAGTTCGGGAAACGGGATGTCGATAACTTCAACCAGTTCATTCAGGAACTGGAAAGCCAGCCATCCAAGGCGGTCGGAGAAATTTTCCTGTTCGTGGATGAATGTCACCGAACCCAAAGCGGGAGACTGCACCGCACCATGAAAGCCATTCTGCCCAATGCGGTCTTTATCGGGTTCACAGGCACACCATTACTGAGGAAAGACAGGCAAACCAGCATTGAGGTGTTCGGGAAGTACATCCATACCTACAAATTCAATGAGGGAGTCACTGATAATGTCATTCTGGATTTGATTTACGAGGCACGGGATATAGACCAGAAACTCACCTCCACCCAGAAAATCGATGAGTGGTTTCAGGTAAAGACCAAGGGTCTGAATGAGTTCCAGCGGTCAGAATTGAAGCAGAAGTGGGGAACAATGCAAACCGTGCTCAGCAGTCGTTCCCGCATGGAAAAGGTGGTAACCGATATTGTTTTCGACTTCAACACCAAACCCAGACTATCTTCAGAACGTGGGAACGCACTGCTCATCGCATCCTCCATCTACGAAGCATGCAGGTATTTCACAATCTTCCAGAAGACCGAACTTGCCAGCAAATGTGCGGTGGTCACATCGTACAATCCCGTGACACAGGATATAACGACCGAAGATACTGGTGCAAATACGGAAACGGATAAGGAATTCATTTACAATCTGTATCAGGATATCTTGAAGGATGTGAAAGTTCAGGCGAACAAGTCCAAAACCGAGACTTATGAAGATTGGGCAAAACTGAAGTTCGTGGAAGAGCCAGCCACGATGAAGTTGTTGATAGTCGTGTCTAAATTACTCACGGGGTTCGATGCACCTTCATGCACATATCTGTACATAGACAAATCCATGCAAGACCATGGCTTGTTTCAGGCGATTTGCAGGGTGAATAGGCTCGATGGGGAGGATAAAGATTTTGGATACATCGTTGATTACAAAGACCTCTTTAAACAGGTTGAAGATGCGGTAACCGTTTATACTTCTGAACTCGACTACGATGAGTTTGAGAAAAAGGATGTCGATATCTTGCTCCAGAACAGGTTGAAAGCTGGAAAAGAAAGGCTGGATGCCGCATTAGAAGAAATTGCATTGCTCTGCGAACCTGTCCCGTTACCCAAGGATACCCTTGCCTTTATTCGATACTTCTGTGGCAATCCCGAAGTCCCTGAAGACCTGAAGGCAAAAGAACCCCAGAGGAATACCCTGTACAAATGTACCGTGGCATTGATTCGTGCCTATGCCAACATTGCCGATGAACTGGATTTGGCAGGATATACCGATTCGGAGATCGAAAGCATTAAGAATGAAATCAATGGCTATTTAAAACTCAGAGAAGAAATCAGGAAAGCCAGTGGTGAAACCCTTGACATGAAGACTTATGAAGCCGATATGCGTCACCTAATCGACACATATATTCAGGCGGATGAACCCGTGAAGATTTCCCCGTTTGATGACATGCCCTTGCTGGAAATAATAGAGAAAGCAGGGATTTACGAAGCGGTCAATAACCTGCCCAAGGGTATCAGAAAGGACAAACGAGCCATTGCCGAAACCATCGAGAACAATGTCAGAAGGAAAATCATCAAGGAGCATCTGATTGACCCATCGTTCTTCGAGAACATGTCCACATTGCTGGCTGAGATAATCAAAGAAAGAAAGGATAACGCCATCAGTTATGAAGAGTACCTGAAAAAGATTGCCGAGTTGGTCAGGCAGGTGAATGAAGGCAAAGCGGATGACACTCCAAAGGAATTGAAAACCCCTGCCCAACGGGCACTGTATCATAATCTTGGTAAAGAAGCGGTTCTTGCCACCCAAATAGACGAAGCCATCAGGAAATCCAAAAGGGATGGATTTCGGGGCAATCTTGCTAAAGAGCGTGAGGTAAAATCAGCGATATACACCACTTTGAAGCAATATTCCCACGGCAGTGATTCGATTTCAGTAGGAGAACCACCTGTTACTTATGGCATCATTGAAACCGTAGAGCGTCTTTATAAAATCATTGTTGAGCAGAAAGAGTACTGATGGAACGGATACAATTGGGTGACTTAGAGATTGAGGTACTGAGAAAAGATATCAAGAATATCCATCTCAGTGTCTACCCGCCAACGGGAAGGGTCAGGATTTCAGCACCCCAGAGAATGGAGTTGGACACCATCAGGGTGTTCGCCATTGCCAAACTCAAATGGATTCGCAAACAGCAGGAAAACTTCAAAAAGCAACAGCGGGAAACCCCACGGGAGTACCTGACCAGAGAAAGCCATTACTTTTTGGGCGAACGATATTTGCTGAAGGTGATAGAGCAGGATGCAAGTCCCAAAGTATTACTTAAACACAAGGAAATCCAGATGTATGTTCGTCCTGAAACCACACAGGAAAAGAGGCAGGAGGTATTGGACAACTGGTATCGGCAGGAACTGAAACGCATCATCCCACCGATGATTGAGCATTGGGAGCAAAAAGCAGGAGTCGTGGTTTATGATTATGGTATTAAGAAGATGCGCACCAAATGGGGAACATGCAATCATGAAGCCAAACGAATCTGGCTGAACCTCGAATTAGCCAAGAAACCCTTGGAGTGCATTGAATACATTATCGTCCACGAGGTTTTACACCTGATTGAACCCAGCCACAATGAAAGGTTCATTGCCCTGCTGGATGACCACATGCCGAAGTGGAAGTTTTACAGGGATGAGTTGAATCGGTTGCCGTTTGGGCATGTGGAGTGGAGGTATTAGTTGAAATAGCGTGTATACTTAAGTTCCTTTGTTAACCTTTTCCAGATACCCGTTTAATCTTTCTGAGGGAGTTTTTCCCATGTTGCTGTACCCCTGATAGAATGCCGCAGAGCCAGGTGAATATCCCGGTCCAAACAGCGCCACCCATTCCTGTAAAACCATTACACCAAAGTTGATTTATCTTTCACTATCAACCCCTGAATATTCCTCTGTCTACGAATTACTTGTGGCAAGTGAGGAGCTGTTTCTTTTTATATTGATGATAATCAGCGAGATGCATTGGTCTTTATGGAATTTATCCGTTTTCATTGACTTAACACTTTCTAAAGTGGTGGTTAATAGTAAGCTAGGATATGCAAAAAAAAAATTGAAATTTTCTATTTCCCTTTGTTTACAAGCCATGCAGAGTTATCTAAATGTTGTAATTTTGTGGGAAATCATTAATAAAACCATTATGAAACACTTAAATTTTACAAAACTCCTAATCATTTTGCTTACCGTCGGTCTGCCTACACTGTGCATGGCTGAAAAATACGACAGCACAACAACAAAGAACTCCTATACACCCCGAGAAAGCGGTTGGTACGTAACTCTTAACGTAGAACCGGTAGCGGCAAACGTGATCGACGAGGCTTGGGGAGCACCAGTATCTCTTCTATCCGTGTCCACCGGTTATCAGATTTGCCCCTACGTCGCGGTGGGTGGGGGATTCGGTTATCGCGGAAGAGCATATCAGGTAAAATATCAATATAATAGGTCTTCCGCGCCATACCTTTCCACCATGCCTGTCTTTTTAGAGGCATGTGTGAATCTGAATAACAAACGGGTAACGCCGTATTTTCCCGTTTCTATCGGGTACAATATTATCACGGATCTCTCGAAGGGTGATGCACAAGATGGGAGTGACTATCTAAGTGTTACAAATGCAAAAACGACCGCCTTTACATCTGTCGGGTTTGGAATGAGAATCCATATGGGGAAAGCATCCACCTGGAATCTGGCAACCACCTTGACTGCGGAGAGATTCAAAGCTGACTTGAAGTCTTCTTATTTTTCCTTCCCCTACTGGCATGAATCCACTGAATCTGTGGATAAGTCTTTCCTGCTCTTCGGAATTTCCACGGGTTTCACCTTCTGATCAGATCTTCCATTTTTTGGCGATCTCCTTGACATGCTCACGCGAGATCTCGATGTAACTGCGCATGGACCGGTAATCAAGATGCCCGGACATGCGCATTACGTCTTGTAAGGGGATACCTTTTGACAACGCCAGAGTAATGAATGTCTTGCGTCCGACGTGGCTGGAGATGACCTCTGACAGGGGATGGATAGAATAAATCCGGCGTCCGCACTTGACTTCCGAAACTTGGATCGGACGGTTTAACCCCAGATCCTTGAACAGCTCTTTCAAATGATAGTTGAATTCATGCGCCCACATGCGAGGCGGATGTCCTCCCCATCGTTTCAGAATCTCCTTGGTAGTATTAAAGATCGGGGGCATGGCGATCCCACCGGTCTTTTTCTGCCGGAACAAGAAAACTCCCTCATCCTGCCAGGATTCATCCACCCGCTGAGAATCGGAAAAACGCATACCAGTCAAGCATAAGAAGACAAGTAGGTCCCGGACCTTGTCATACCAGTCCCCGAGTTCGGCGTCTATCAGGACGTGGAGTTCGGTTTCCCGGAGATAGATCACCTCTTTGGCAAACTCCGTGTGACGGACGTGAGACATGCGCTCATCAGGGTACGCCCAATGCAGGAAAGTACGAAACATGCGAACGTGCTTACAGACCGTGTTATCCCGCAGTTTGCATTTGAGGGATAAAAACATCACGTACCGCTCGAACTCTGCTCGGTCAAAGGTCACCGGATCCATCTGATAATTGAACTCTTCCTCGTATTCACTGATAGTGCGGAACATCTGCTTGATATTGGTGACCGAGTGAGGGGCTAACTTGTTGGATTTGTACTCGATATACTTGACCTTCAAGGTCTCAAAGGACATCGCTTTCGTTAGGCAGTCTGGGACTTTCCCGTACGACTTCCGCACAGCTGTCACCGTCACCTGTTGTCCGGAATAACGAAGTTTGTTTACCGTATCGATCAGCTCGGAGAGTACACTTTCGATCAGTGCGTTCTTTGCTTCATAAGCAGGTGTGCTTTTTCTCAGATGATCGTGATCCCAGTCCTCGGGATCTATATGCACCCCGGTCTTCACCCGGAAAGTCTCCGAGCCTTGACAATAAATCGCGTACAGTAGGCGCCCTTTTGGTCGAATCTTGAAAGTTCCCATGCCATTTTAAATTTTGGATAAATCTTAAAATACTGTTAAATTTGCTCATTTACTGCACTTTATCCAAAATGTTCTTTCGGCAACAATTTAAAAAGTGTCCTGTCCTGGGCACCAGATAAAAGGCATCAGACTGAAGTTCAGTTGGGTGCCTTTCTTTTTTAGTACTTTTACGGCATGAAGATCCTGGTGATCGAAGACGAAAAAGAACTGGCGCAGGCAATACGGGAATATTTCCGGAAGGATGACCAGGTTTGCGAATGCGCTTTTAACCGCGATGAGGCAACAGAAAAGCTCAACCTGTACGACTATGATTGCATCCTGGTGGATATCGGTTTGCCCGACGGCAGCGGGCTGGATATCATCCGCGACCTGAAAAATCAACAGGTCGATACCGGCATCATCATCATTTCGGCCAGGAATTCCCTGGATGATAAGATTGACGGTCTGAACATCGGTGCCGATGATTACCTGACAAAACCATTTTACTTGTCTGAACTGAATGCCCGGGTGAAATCAATCATCCGGCGAAAGTCTTTTTCGGGAGGTAACGAAATCGTGTTTGAGGAGATCCGCATCATCCCTGACCAAATGGTGGTTAGTGTCTGCGGGCACCCGGTCGATCTGACCCGCAAAGAATATGACCTGCTCACCTATTTTCTGGCTAATAAGAACAGGGTGCTGAATAAGGAATCCATCGCCGAACACTTGTGGGGAGATAACATGGATATGGCTGACTCCTTCGAATTTCTGTATAATCATATTAAAAACCTTCGGAAAAAGATCCTGGAAAAAGGAGGGAAAAACTATATCCGGACGGTTTACGGAATCGGGTACAAATTTTCATCGTCTGTATCATGAAACTTTTAACCAAAACGACGGTTTATTATATCGCCTTTTCTTTCCTGGCGTTTATCATCGGAGGCGTGATCTTATATCCGGTACTCAAAGGGATTCTGTATCGTGAAATCGATGAAAACCTGGTGACAGAACAACTGCTGGTAGAAGAAACCTTGCGTTATTCGGATACCATCCCCGATTATCACTCTGTCTTTGGTCATATGATAGAGGTACAACGAGGGGTCAAACCCTCGAAATACGTCATGAATATTCAGGATACAGCGGTGTATGATCCGGAAACCCGGGACCTGATAGCCTGCCGGCATCTGCAGTACATCATGATCTCGTCTGCCGGTCACGGGTATACCATACATATTTATAAACCCCTGCAACGGACCCAAAGCACTATCGTTGAAATTTTCATCACGGTCATTTTTCTCTTCTCCTTGCTGATCATCCTTCTGGTGGCGGTGAATTATTTTATTTCGCGACGCGTCTGGATACCGTTTTACCGAACACTGGGACACCTCGCTGAATATAAAATTGCACAGAACGAAGCGCTGGCGCTGCCTGACAGTTCCATTTATGAGTTCCGGATGCTGAATCGTACCCTGGATGCCATGTCCGGGAAGATACGGGCCGATTATCAATCGTTAAAAGAATTCAATGAAAATGCAGCGCATGAGTTGCAAACACCCCTGGCGATCATCACTTCAAAACTCGACCTGCTGATCCAGGATGAGAACCTGACACAGGATCAGCTGGAGAAACTCGGATCCGTCTACGAAGCTATCCGTCGGATGAGCCGTCTGAACCAGGGATTACTGCTGATCTCCAAAATCGAAAACAATCAGTTTCAGGCATCGGAGCAAGTGGATTTATCCGAAGTAATCCGGAAAACACTGAATAACTTCCGGGAGATCTGCGAAGAGAAAAAGATCCGGGTCGATTCCTCCATCCGGCCGGAAATAACGATCAGCATGAACCGCATCCTGGCAGAGGTGCTGGTATCGAACCTGGTCACCAACGCGGTGGTACATAATATCCCGGAAGGGTGGATCCGTATTGACCTTGATCATGCCGCGCTGACGATCTCCAACACCGGGCTTCCACTGAAAGTAGAACCGGAATCGCTGTTCGGGAGATTCCGGAAATCGGAACGGAGTCGGGATTCTGTCGGACTCGGGCTGGCTATCGTAAAAAAAATCGTGCTCTTTTCCGGGATGAAAATCAGGTATACTGCCAATGAATCAGTACATACCCTGAAGATTACTTTCTGACCCGTTTCCTCTTTTCAAAAAATTCTTTCCTTTTTTCTTCTTCTACAGAATTACTACAGAATCGCGATTCAATTTTGTGCCATAAAATTTATGTCTAACATCAAAAAGAAGAAAAATGAAAAAGCTTGTGTTATTTATCGCATTGGGACTGTGTGGATCAGTTCTGTTCGCTCAGACAAAAACCGTGATTAAAGTATCGGACCTTCAGAAACCCATTACCGAGTACATCGCCAAGAATTACAGCGGATACACCACGGAAGCCGCTTACAAACTTGACAATAAGGGTATCATGAACTATGAAACCATCATGGCAAAAGGGTCAACGAAGGAAGTGCTGGTATTCGACAAAGACGGAAAATTCCTGAAAAAGGAAGTGCTGAAGAATGAAGCACCGGCTGCCACCAAACAGGTGAAAAAAACAGAACCCAAACCCGCTTCAACTCCTGCTAAACAAACAGAAAAGAAGACTGAGACCAAGACTGTAAAGAAGTAATATTGATGAACAACTGCCCCGGGAGATCATTCCGGGTTGGTTGATTGAAACGGGGAAAAGGCATCTCATAACGGGATGCCTTTTTTTATGAATGACAGGGTCAGAACCCGATGCCCAGTTTGAAGATGAGTCCCGGGCTGTTTTTGTATTTCTGCTCTCCGGTATATTCGAAATCCTTTTGCGAATAAACCACGTCCGCAGAAAAGTTGATGTTCAACGACGTCATGACAGCCCATCTGAAACCGCATCCTGCCGAGAGATAGAGCCCACCGCTTTTCCCATCGAAGGCTTCGGCCTTTTTGGTCGCATTGATTCCATACCCGATATCGAACGAGAGCATGGGGGTGACGGTAGTCTTCATGAAAAAGATCCTCGCTTCGGCGTATACCGGCACGATGACCTCGTTGATGCTGACCGTATCGGCGGGGCTCTCGATAAACAGGCATCCGGCCCCGATTCCCATCGCGAGATGAGGGGAAAACAAATAACCGTGGGTGGTGGATAAACTGATCGACGGGATGCCATTGTTAAACATGGAGCCTGTGCCGACCTGCGTATTATTATAGTATCCCTTTTTCTTCTGAATATATTTCATTCCCGCAACGATAGCCCAATCCTGTTGCTCCTGGTATTTCTGATCCGTTGCCCGGATGGAATCCTGCCCGGCTTTCAACGAATAAATCCGATTCACTTCCACGTTCACCGGCCTGACCAGCGAATCAGTTGCCGTCTTCAAGGTGATGAAATGGCGACCTTCCGGCACCCCCTTCAGTTTGATGATGATATTCGGTCGAAGATAATTGACGTAGTTGCCGTCGAAGTATAATTTACCCTCCCTCACCGTGGAGATGAGGAGGGTGGATGATTTATAGGCTGTTTCTGTCTGCGCGAAAATCCGCGGGGAAACGGAGAAGGTACAGACCAGTATTATCAGGATAAACGGGAGAAGAGGTATGTGTTTCATAGGAATCGGTTGACCGGGTTTAGCTGACTCGGTATAGACGTGATAAAAGTAAAATTTTTTCAGGACCTTTCTTCTTTTTTACGTTCCGACGACCAACAATATTTCCAAAAACTTTTCATCTCGTTTTTTCATGTCAAAAAAAACAGTACATTTGCACCCTCATTTCACACTCACACAACACGCCCGGATGGCGGAATTGGTAGACGCGCTAGTTTCAGGGACTAGTATTCTCACGGATGTGCAGGTTCGAGTCCTGTTCCGGGCACCAAGACAAAGGAAAGTGGCAAAATGGTTTTCTGTTTTGCCACTTTTTTTTTGTCGGGTAGTATAAAGCGAAGAGGCTGTCCCGGGAAACGGAGCAGCCTCTTCTTATTTTAGTTACGTTTATAGTTGATCAGGGGTCAACTTTGGTGAACAGCGTTTGAGTGGTGTTGTTCGCCTGGTTGCAGAAGATCACGCAGGCCCATCCACCGGGAGGCGGCAGATACTGGTTCCCCAGCGGAACGGCGGCCAGCGCGGCATTAGCTATTACATTGCCGGCAGCCCAGGTGCCATCGCCAAGCACACTCACGCCGCATTCGTCTTGATCCGTCCAGCCGTTGTTCAGGATCCAGAATGCAGCCTGGATGTGTTTCCAGTTAGTCCAGGTAATGTTGTAATTGTTGACGATCCAGTTCATCTGATCCCACTTGAAGTTTTTGGCAGGATAAGCTGCCGGGATGGCGGCTGTGAAGAGCGATGAGTACACATTCATGTTGTACAGCGTCTGCACGGTGATCAGGTTATAGACATCGGCGCAGAAACCATAGTTTTCACCCATCAACAGATCGTACACTCCGGCAGGGAATGCCTGGAGATCAAACCCGACATAGGCCGGTTGTAACGGAGTGTTGGTTCCGCAATAGCACCAGCATTGGTTAATGTACAAGGTACAGGTCAATGGCAGGGTAAGAATGGG
>Ga0116171_10000793_pt1 | contig 32791 bp, 27 predicted proteins | sample AD_JPNHW2_MetaG_FD_89798 | JGI IMG/M metagenome (GOLD analysis project Ga0116171, IMG submission 89798) | Active sludge microbial communities of municipal wastewater-treating anaerobic digesters from Japan - AD_JPNHW2_MetaG | ecosystem: Engineered > Bioreactor > Anaerobic > Digestate | place... | reverse complement strand
TCAGCATGATCGGGCCGAATGATTTACCTACTGCCTTGGTGCCGAACTTCTGGATGAAAAACAATCCTGTGATGATAGCGACCACAATGGGTATGACCGGTACGCGCGGATTCAGGATGGAGAGTCCTTCGATGGACGAAACGATGGTGATCGAAGGGGTGATCACGCCATCGGCCAGCAGGGTGCTGCCTCCGATAATGGCCAGTATATATGCCCATTTTGCCCGTTTCCGGATCAGTGCGAAAAGCGAAAAAATTCCCCCTTCCCCGTTGTTGTCGGCCCGCAGGGTGATGACGATATATTTAAGTGTCGTTTGTAACGTCAGGGTCCAGAAAATACAGGATAACCCTCCCAGGATGAATTGGGTGGTAATGGTTTCACCGCCTGCAACAATGGCCTTCATCACATACAGGGGCGAAGTCCCGATGTCACCGTAAACAATTCCCAACGTGATCAGCAAACCTGCTGCCGACAACGCCTGGGAATGGTTTTTTAGATTGGGATGCCGCATGGTACTTCAGTTTTACCGGTCAAAAAAGCGGCTGCAAATGTACTATAATAATGACCGGATTGATGTCAGAGTTCCGTTTTATTTTTTAGTGATCGTGGCGGGTAAGAAGGACCGGTGTCTCTTTATCGATGTATAGTGGCACCGTCTCCACGGTCACATTGCTCGTATCCAGCCCGAGGGATCGTACATCGCTGATCCCGAACCGCTTCAGAATCGCGTACAAATCCATGATGAACTGCTCCCTGGGGGGGAAGTCAAAGTCGTAGTTCTGGATCCGGTCAATGACAACGAACCTGAAATCACTCTGAATATGGAATTGCCGCAGCGAATCATAATGACTCCGCAAATCAATCTCGTTATTGCGGCTCATCTCTTCAAGTACCTGCCGGAAGAAGAGGTTAAGCCTGGGTTGAACCTTGAAACCGATCTTGAAATCAACCTTGATTAACCGGCCCTGAATGAAGTGTTTCACCTTGTACTCCAGAATGTGAGGTTCGTCGAGGATATCGATGTGGAGCATCCAGTAAGTATCGGCCCGCTTGGGTTGTTTGTTCAATATCGAATAGATGATTTTCGACTCGATATCGGTCTCTTTGTTGGCCTTAGTCAGAAAAACAAGATTTGTAGCGTATTTCGGAATATTTTCATCTTTCGATAAAGCATTTATGATCCCGATATAATCTTCAATTTTCAGGAACTCAATGAAACTGTTCTTTATCCTCCGACCGTTAAACCATACGTACATGATGATGAACAGAAAGGCACCGATCAGAAAAGTAATGTATCCCCCGTGGGTGAATTTATTGAGGTTTGCAACCAGGAATGAACCTTCGATGGAGAGGTAGAGCATAAGGAAGATTCCCAGCAGATATTTTGGTACATGTTTGTAAAAAAGGTAGGTCCCAAGCAGGATAGTGGTCATCAGCATCGTGATGTTGATCGTCAGCCCGTATGCCGCCTCCATATTCGACGATTTCTGGAAGAACAATACGATGAAGACACAGCAAACATATAGGATCCAGTTGATGCTCGAAATATACATCTGACCTTTAATATAGGTCGGGTAGTTGATCTTGACCTTCGGCCAGAAATTCAGGGAGATCGCTTCACTGATCAGGGTGAATGAACTGGTTATCATCGCCTGGCTCGCAATAATGGCCGCAACCGTTGCGACCACGATGCCGGGGATCAGAAACCAGGTAGGCATGATCACGAAAAACGGATTGGTCCATTCGTTAACGTTGTCGAGATTCAGGAGGATCCAGGAACCTTGTCCGAAATAGTTGAATATCAGGCATGTTTTGACAAAAATCCAGGTAGCCCGGATGTTGCTTCTGCCACAATGTCCCAGGTCGGAGTAAAGGGCATCGGCTCCGGTGGTACAGAGAAAGATGGCGCCGAGCAACAGGAACCCTTTGGGATAAGATACCAGGAATTGAAATGCATGAATGGGGTTGATGGCTCCGAAAATGGCCGGGTACCTGATAACCTGGTTCAAACCGAATGTTCCGAGCATGGCGAACCAGATAAGCATGATCGGGCCAAAGGATTTCCCGATCGACCGGGTTCCGAATTTCTGGATCGCAAACAACACGGTGATGATCATGATGGTGATGGGCACGACCGGGATCCTGGGATTCTCGATCAGCAATCCCTCTACCGCCGAGATGATGGTGATCGCCGGTGTGATGATGCTGTCGGCCATCAGCGTACATCCCCCGATCATGGCAAAAACGAAGGCCCATTTCGCCCGTTTTCGGATCAGCGCGAACAAGGCAAAAATTCCTCCTTCCCCTTTGTTGTCGGCCCGGAGGGCGAAAATGATGTATTTCAGCGTCGTTTGAAGCGTGAGCGTCCAGAATATACAGGAAAGGGCGCCGGTAATAAAAGTAGCATTGATTTCGTTTGCACCGGCAACAATGGCACGCATCACATAGAGTGGAGAAGTACCGATGTCGCCGTAAACTATACCTAAAGTTACAATGAGCCCGGCAGCAGAAATCTTTTCGATACTTTCTTTTTTCCGGGAAGAATCCATGGCTGGATGGTTATTGTTTCTTTTTCAGCAGTTGCCTTATTCCGCCAATCATTATGGGTAACAGTGAGACAAAGATGATGGTGAGAATGGCGATCGTAAAATTGTTGCGTACAAAGGGGATGTTACCAAAGAAATAGCCCCCGAGGCAGAAAGAAAGCACCCACAACACGTTCCCGACGATGCTGAACGAAAGGAACCGAAGGTAATGCATGGTGCCGACACCGGCAACGAACGGTGCAAATGTCCTGATGATCGGCATAAACCGCGCAATGATGATGGTTTTTCCCCCATGTTTCTCGTAAAAGGCGTGGGTCTTGTCAAGATACTCCCTCCGGATCAGACGGTAATTTTTCTCATACACCTTGTGCCCCAGGAGTCTCCCGGTCCAGTAATTGGTGTTGTCGCCACCGAATGCAGCAGCAAGAAAAAGCGGAATCAGCGCGGTGATTAAAAGCGGATGACTCACCATGGCGGCAATGGTCCCTGCTGCAAACAACAGCGAATCGCCGGGTAAAAATGGGGTCACCACAAACCCTGTTTCCATGAAAACAATAATGAACAGGATCAGGTAGGTCCAGGTCCGGTAATCCGTGACCCACTGCTGTAAATGAACATCAATGTGGAGGATAATATCAATCAGCTCCTTGATAAGATCAATCATCTATACAAAAATGGTTCGTAAAACAAAAAAGAGAATGCCTGATAGTAAAATGGTGACCGGCAAGGTTATCAGCCATGCCAGCGCTATGCTTTTAACCGTTCCCATCCGCAGGTTCTGACGGCCGCTTCCGGCGACCATCGTACCGGCAACCCCCGACGATAAAACATGCGTGGTGCTGACGGGAAGACCCAACCAGGAGGATGCCAGAATGGTAATGGTGGCTACGAGATTTGCACTGGCGCCCTGCGCATACGACATGTGGGTTTTTCCGATTTTTTCTCCGATCGTAACAACAATTCTTTTCCAACCGATCATCGTTCCCAGTCCAAGAGAAATTGAAACAAGCAAAATGACCCAACGGGGAGCGTATTCCGTATTCGTTTTAAAATCCCTGAGATTTGATTTTATAATAGAGACCTGAATTCCTGATATGTTTGAACCCGGATATGTCTGGATTTTTTTCAGCAGCATTTCCGTTTTTTTTGATACAAGAATGATGCATTTTCTGATATTAAAATGATCCTCATGCTCTAGCTCATCAAAAGATCTGATCCCCGCAAGTTTCTGTTTGATAAAAGTCAGATTGGAAAAAACAGTATCAAGAGCGGATTGTTCATTGATGGAAAGTACCTTTTGATCTATTTTTTTTAAATTCCATTCGATCTGCTTTGTTTCATAGAGTAAATTTTCAGGATGTTTGGATCGATCGACAGAGAAAAAAACCGGTGAAAATGCTATGAGTATTAACATGATTAAACCAACACCTTTCTGACCGTCGTTTGAGCCATGTGCGTAACTGACACTGGTGCATGTCAGTACCAGGATACTTCTGATCCACATGGGGGGTGGTTTTTTTGAGGTAGGTTCATTAAAAATCTGGTTATTTTGAACAAGTTTTCTGAGAATAAACATGAGGATAATCGCTATTGCAAATCCTAATACCGGTGATATGAACAGGGAAAGTCCAACATCAATGACTTTTCCCCAATTTAATGCTGAAGAATGTGATCCAGGAATTAAATAATAAGCAAGTCCAACTCCAAATATCGATCCGATCAGGGTATGGGAACTGCTGCAGGGCATACCGATATACCAGGTGGCCAGGTTCCAGATAATAGCGGTAATTATAAGTGGAAGGATCATGGATAAACCGTGCAGCAGGTTTTTATCCACGAGCAATTCGACCGGCAGCAGGTTGACAATTCCCATGGCGACCGCGATACCCCCGACATTGACCCCGATGAAATTCCACAAACCCGACCATACAACGGCTGTGGTCGGTTTCAGCGAATGCGTGTAAATAACGGTTGCAACAGCATTGGCCGTGTCGTGAAATCCGTTGATGAACTCGAAGGCGCATGCCGCGAACAGGCATAAGATCAATAGGATAGAATAAGTCGTGTCTAAACCAAACATGCAGCTATCAGATTAGCGAAAGGATCCTGCAGGATCAGCCGGAAAATTAAAAAGAAAAAATCGTCCGACAATCAATTGTTAACAATTAAGTGAAAGTATCCAGCTTTCTTTTTTCATGAGATTCGATGATCCTGAATGAATCCCGGAGCAGGAACGGAGTCAGGATGGTGGTGACCAGCGCCATCAGGATAAGGATCGAGTAAATCGACACGTTGATGAAACCTTTTGCCATGGCGATGTTGGCTATCACCAGTTCCATAATCCCACGTGCATTCAGCCCGATGCCGATGGTTGCCGATCGCATATGGTCGAATCCGGCAAGCCGGCCCCCGAGGTATCCTCCGAATATCTTGCTGACAATGGAACCCGTTATGACGACCAGGAGCAGGGTGCCATATTCAAACGACTGCAGATGGAAGGAAATTCCCATCGTGGCAAAAAAGATCGGTGCCAGGAATCCCATTGTGATGCCGGAAACACTTTTCTTTGCCCGGTCCAGATCACGGGCGGCCAGCATGCTCCTGGGAAGCAGAATGGCGCCGAAAAATGCCCCGACGATCAGATGTAGTCCAAGCAATTCGGCAATGCTTGCAAATACCAGTACAAAAAGAATGATCAGGGCAAAAAGTGATTCTTTACCCCGGAGATAACCGAAGAACTTATTCATCCGGGGATTGACGACATTCACTTTCCGTTTTGCCAGCTTGAACAGCCGGTACGCAACCATCAGAATGGCCGTAAAGAGCCCCACCTTTGCAATGGTTATCAGGATCGACAACGTCAGATCACCCAGCCCCCGGTTGGCCTCGTTGAAATCGAGGATGATCCCAAGGATCAGCAACGCCAGGACGTCGCTGAAAATCGCGGCAGAGATGATCCGCTGACCAACGTTGGTCTGTAACTTTCCCAGGTCCATCAGGATCCGGATGCTGACCGGCAAAGCGGTAATGGCCATACAAAGTCCCAGGAAAATGGTAAAAATATTTGTGAAACGGAATGCGATGCCTACCAGCAATCCCGTGACCATCGGAATCAAAAAGCCTAAAAGGGCTATCCAGATGTTCCTGCCCCGTATGGAATTCCGGATCTCCTCCACCTCGATTTCCATACCTGCAAGAACAATCAGCATGAATACACCGAGTTCGGCAATCATACGCATCTCGCCTGTGTCGGGAATGATGTTGAGCAACGACGGACCCAGGACGATACCGGCTATCAGCTCTCCGATCATCGATGGCTGTCCCAATCGCTCCGAAATCTCACCAAATACCTTGGCGCACAACAGCAAAATCAATAAATTGACAATGAAGGGGAGTTGACTGTGTGCCAGATGCAACATAAGGTACAGCGTGGGCAGATTCAGTACAAAATTAATTCTTTTTCAATATCCCAATGCCATCTCCGTGCGTTGAAGCGATTTTCACGGATTGGTTAACTTTGCGCCATGGATTTGACCTCAATCGTCTACATCGGGCCATTTCAAACAAGCTATCTCGAACTTACAGCGGTTTTCTTCGGACTCCTGAGCGTGTGGTTCATGAAGAAGGAGCGAGTACTTGTCTTTCCTTTCGGTATCATCAATGTACTGATTTATGTATATATTTGTTTTGATACGAAGCTTTATGCCTATGCATCGATCAATATCTTTTATTTTATTATGAGTGTTTACGGGTGGTACAACTGGACCAGGAAGGATGCGGATGACAAGAGGATCAAAATCAGTCAGTGTTCGCGAACAGAAATGATATTCAATACGCTGGCCATTGTCCTCTTTTTTTTCCTGATCCGGTTTGTCCTCAAAGAGTACACCGACAGCCGGCTTCCCGATTGGGATGCCTTTACTACCTCGGTGTATATCATTGCGCAATGGCTTCTTTCCCGAAAAAAGATTGAGAACTGGCTCCTTTGGATCCTGGGCGACGTGATTTCCATCGGGTTGTTCGCTTCACAAAACCTCTATTTCAGCAGTCTTCAGTATCTCGTGTTTACCATCATCGCTGTTTTGGGTTTCCTTGAATGGCGTATAAAACTGATCAAATGATCCGTAAAATTGCCATTACCGGACCTGAATCAACCGGAAAATCATTACTTGCGGAACAACTGGCATACCGGTACCAGACCTGCTGGGTCCCTGAATTTGCCCGCAATTACCTCGGGACGCTGGGAAGACCTTACCAGGAAGAGGATATTCTGACCATTGCACAAGGGCAGTTGAACGCGGAAGAGTCACTGTTCCATGAGGCTTCGGACTACCTTTTTTGTGATACCGAATTTTTGGTAACAAGAATATGGAGTCTGGTCCGGTATGGCCGATGTAATAAGTGGATTGAAGACCGGTTTTTTAACCACCGGTACGATCTTTACCTGCTGTGCGATATTGATCTGCCCTGGGAATTTGATCCGCTCAGAGAGCACCCCGACCGGCGAAAGTTCCTTTACGATTTTTATATAAAGGAACTAACGGATGCGAAATTTCCTTTTGCCGTTGTCAGAGGAAGCGGCCCCGACCGGTTGAACCATGCCATTCATATTATTGAAACATTTAATTTCTAAATTCAATTCATTTACTGACATTTGCGGATCAATCACACCCCGATGAACAGAAAGATCAAAGTACTCTTTATAACCCGATGGTATCCAAATCGTTACGATCCTATGCCGGGTCTGTTCATTCAACGGCTGGCCGAAGCCCTGACTCCCTGGTGCGACCTTGCCGTTGTGTGTGTCTTCCCGGATACGGAATGTTCACAGAAAAATGAGGTGGATTTCAAAATCGAAAATGAGGTCAGGGTCTTACGGATCTATTTACGGAAAAAATCCGGTAAACCCCGGACACTACAGACCTTTTTCGACTTTGTTCGTTATTACCGTCTGTTTCTGAAAGCCGTTAAGAGCATCAAAGCGTTTCGGCCGGATCTTATTCATGGCCACATCATGACCCGCGCGGGCTTTGTGACCTGGAAACTCAGCCGGCGCATGAAGATTCCTTTCGTGATTTCGGAGCATTGGTCGCGTTATTTCCCCAATAACAATACCTACCACGGGTGGCTCAGAAAATACTTTACCCGGTTGATTATTGGTAAAGCAGCTGCCGTGATCGCGGTATCGGAACCATTGATGGATGCTATGAAAAAACACCGGCTCCTGAATCCGAATTACAGGCTCCTTCCCAACATCGTGGATACCACCTGCTTCAGACCCGGAGCTCCTCCTGTAAGAGAGTCCCCGAAAACGGTGATCCACATCTCGTGCTTTGACGACCGGTCGAAAAATATCTCCGGATTTCTTGAAGGGGTTAAAAAGGTCAGAGAAAGAAGGCAGGATTTCAGGTGCCTGGTTGTGGGAGATGGCCCTGACCGGGTCCGCCTGAAAGATTTCTCAGAATCACTGAACCTTCGGGAACCCGATGTGGTCTTTACCGGTTTGCTGACAGGTGAAGATCTGGCTTCAATCCTCCGAAATTCCGATCTTTCGGTGGTGACCAGCCATTATGAAACTTTTGGTACTGTTGTCATCGAAAGCCTGGCATCTGGCGTTCCTGTCTTATCAACCCGGGTTGGCATTGCATGTGAAGTTATAACTGAAGAAAACGGACTTCTCGTTGATGCGTCTGATCCTGAAGCTTTTGCTGATGCCTTGGACGGGATGCTTGACCGTTGCCGTTCGTTTGACAAAGAAAAAATAGCCGCTTCTGTGGGCAGACGATTCACCCCGGAAGTTGTCGGGAACATGCTCGTCGAAATATATCAGGGTCTTATTGGCTATAACCCGTCCACTTCTAATCCATTATGAGAGATCGAGAATCACAAAAAAAGATATACCCCCTGCAGTTTGCTGTAATGTGCAATGGCACCGCTTTTCAGAAATGGCAGGCCGATGCCATTCAGGAGCTTCGCAGTCATGGTCACAAGTTGATCTTGCTGATCAGGGATGCACGCAGCATGCCTGACAGAAAATTGCCAAAACGAAAGCCCAAAAAGAAGTTTCGGACCTTCCTTTTCAGTGTTCTGGAAAACAGGATGTTTAAACCGGAGGCCCGTGAAATGGTTGATCTTTCAGCAGAACTGGAGGGGATAATAACCCTTCCCTGCGGCATTAGGACAAAAGGATGTTCCGAATATTTTTATGACCCGGAAGTTGAAGCGATCAAAACCTTTAACCTTGATTTCATCCTCAGATTCGGATTTGGAATCCTCAGGGGTGACATCCTGAATGCGGCGAAATTCGGGGTGTGGTCGTTCCACCATGATGATGAGATGTTGTACCGGGGCGGTCCGGCCGGTTTCTGGGAGATCCTGAATAATGACAATGTGAACGGAGCCATCCTCCAAAGACTGACCAACCGCCTTGATGCCGGAATGATCCTCAGGAAGGGTTATCTGAAAACCGTTCATCATTCCTATAAGGGGAATATTAATCAATTGCTTTCTATTTCCTCCTCATGGCCTGCTCAGGTCGCCGATGAGATTACACGGTTTCCGGCTGATTTTCAGGAGTTAAGTCCGACGGATGCACCGATTTATAAAATCCCGGATAATCTGACCATGATCAGGTTCCTGTTCAAGTTGTTCTTCAACCGGGTACGGTTTTATTACAAGGAGTTGGTGGCTGCAGAGGTCTGGAATGTGGGACTGATCCGGAAGCCCGTTCATGAAGTGGCGCTGGAAGGAGCCAGACTGAAAAGCTCAGATATTCAATGGCTTCGTCATTTTGGCGAGACAAAATACCTGGCAGATCCTTTTGGATTTATCGAACGGCGAAAACTGCACATCATGGTGGAAGATTACAGTTATTCCAAACAGAAAGCTTCCATTTCGGAAATCATCTACGACCTGAGCCGCGACAGTTTCTCCGTTCCAATCAGGGTTATTGAAGAGGATGAACATCTTTCATATCCCTGTATTGTCGAAGACGACGGTAATATATACTGCATTCCCGAGTCGTATCGTGCTGCCCAAATTGTACTCTACAGGCGTAATTACTCCGAAGAGGCTTTCATGGAAGAAACTGTGCTCCTGTCAGGTATTGAAGCGGTTGATCCCACCATATTTTCCCACAATGGACTGTGGTGGCTCTTGTTTACGACCAAGAAATTCTCCACAACCCATCTTTTCGTCTATTACGCTGAGAAAATCACAGGCCCCTTTCTGCCGCACCTTCGTAATCCGGTTAAAATCGATATCCGTTCGGCCAGACCGGGGGGCTTCCCTTTTTATTATGAGGGGAATCTTTACCGCCCGGCACAGGATTGTTCGCTGACCTATGGAGGCAGTATCGTGATCAACAGGATCGTAAGGCTCACACCCGATGAATTTACCGAAGAGATCGTCAACCGGATCAGCCCGGTTAAAGGCACTTCGTTCGACAAAGGTTTACATACCCTTTCCGGTGTCGGGAACTTTACCCTGATCGACGGTAAAAAATACCGGATCAACCGGTTCTTTTTTATGAGCCAGATGAGTGAAAAACTAAAAAAGGATTATTCGGAAAATGCGTGATAAAATTCTCGGTACCATAGGGACCAGGACGATCGTCGCAGCCATTACCTTCCTGGTCTGGATCCTGAATGCCAGACTCCTTGGCCCCGAGAATGTGGGAACCATCAGTCTGATCGTTTTTTCTATTGCCATCCTGCAGCTTCTGACCAATTTTTTCAGTGGTGCAGCATTGATCTATTATGCCCCCCGCGTGGGTGTCGGTCCGCTTCTTTTTCCGGCCTACATTTGGAATGTGGCTATCAGTTTGCTCGGAATCGTTTTATTATGGCTGCTTGCCAGGATCAATCCGGCTTTCGAACTGATCCCCGGAAACTTTCTTCCGGAAGTTTTTTTGCTCACTGTGATCATCTCCTGCACATCCGTGAATTTTAACCTCATGTTGGGTCTTGAAAAGGTGAAACAGTTCAACTACCTGAGTTTGCTTCAGGTAGCCCTCCTGGTGCTGATCCTGATGTTTTTCACCCTGTTCCTGAACTACCGGGAAGTCGGGGCCTATATATTTGCCATGGGTATTTCGTGGCTGGTGACTTTTTTTGCAGGAATCCGTTTTTTTATGCCGCTGGCCGGGCGAAAGCCGGTTTCTTCCCGGAAGTCCTTGTTCCGCAATATTCTGAAGTTTGGTTCCTTTGTTCAGGTTGCCAATATATTTCAGACTTTTAACTACCGCCTGAGCCTCAAATTTGCAGATCTGTTTTTAGGCAGGGCCGCCGTGGGTATTTTATCCGTCGGGATGGCCCTTGCCGAAGGACTTTGGATTATCAGCAGAAGCATTTCAACGGTGCAATTTTCAAGATTGAGCAATGAACCTGACTTCGGCCGGTCGGTGAAAATCACCCTGATCCTGACAAAAATCGCCGGAATCGTGACCACCGGAGCTATGGTCCTTTTACTGTTGATACCTGATTCCTTTTTCCAGGCGATCTTCACGCATCAGTTTGCCGGGTTGAAAGTGATTATTGTTTCATTGTCATTCGGGATCATCATCCTGAGCGTTTCCATGATCCTCAGCGGCTTTTTTTCAGGGATCAACAAACCATACCACAATACAATCAGTTCGGCGACCGGCTTTGTTTTTACCTGTGTTTTGGGATGGTTGCTGATACCCGCCTGGGGGCTTGCAGGTGCCGGGATCGCGGCCAGTGTCTCTTATACTGCAGCAACCCTGTATCAACTCCTGGTCTTTGTCAGATTAGCAAAACTGAAACCATCCGACTTACTTCTGAAAAAAGTTGAAGTATCGGAGTTTGTTGGCGAACTTCGGAATGCAATGGTGAAAAACAAGTGAATTTACCTTCCGGTGAATCATCACTACTTGTGGAAAACTTGATTAAAAAATTAAGGTGGAAGCAATTTCCGGCTTGCACCGTTCCTGTATCTTTGCGCAAAATATGGATCCGGTCATGGGAAATGAAGTTGCTTATTCTGACGAGAGCATCCGGTCACTTGAATGGAGTGAACACATCCGGCTCAGGCCCGGGATGTACATCGGTAAACTGGGTGACGGTTCTTCGCCCGATGATGGGATCTATGTTATGATCAAAGAGACCATCGACAATTCTATCGATGAGTTCGTGATGGGTTATGGCAGGATTATTGAAATCACCATAAAAGAACAAACCGTTTGCGTGCGTGATTTTGGACGCGGAATTCCCCTGGGAAAACTGGTTGACTGCGTATCCCGTATCAACACGGGCGCCAAATACGATTCAACGGTGTTTAAAAAAGCCGTCGGATTGAATGGTGTGGGATCCAAAGCCGTGAATGCACTCTCCTCGTACTTTAAAGTTCAGTCAATCCGGGAAGGAAGAACCCATATCGTTGAATTCAGCAGGGGTGACCTGACCAACGATGAACCGGAGAAACCGAGCGAACTCCGCCCGGGTACCATGGTGACATTTATCCCCGATGAAGAGGTATTCGGGAAATATCATTTTATCCCGGAGTACGTGCAGAAGATGCTTTGGAACTATGTGTTTCTAAACAACGGACTGACCATTATTTTTAACGGGGAGCGATTTCATGCACAGAACGGGCTGCTCGACCTGCTGAACAGTTATATCGATACACCCAAACTCTACCCGGTTATCCATCTGCGCGACAACGACTTTGAATGTGCATTCACCCATTGTGAGATGTATGGCGAGGAGTACTACTCCTTCGTCAATGGCCAGCACACAACACAGGGAGGCACCCACCAGGCCGCCTTCCGCGAAGCCCTGGTGAAAACCATCCGCGAATTTTTCAAAAAAGATTTCGAAACCAACGATATCCGTGCCTCACTCGTTGCCTCACTCAGCATTAAAGTTCAGGATCCGGTATTCGAATCCCAAACCAAAACAAAACTGGGTTCCGTGCACATGGAACCCGACGGAATCACCATTCGGAACTATGTGATGGATTTCGTCAAAAAACAACTCGACGACTACCTTCATATGAATCCGGAGACGGCCGACGCCCTGCTTCGAAAAATTATGCAGAGCGAGAAGGAACGTAAGGAATGGGCCAACATAAAAAAGATAGCAAAGGAGAGTGTCAAAAAAGTCAGCCTTCATAATAAAAAGCTCAGGGATTGCCGCATACATTATAACAACCATGATGACCGCAGGCTGGAATCTACGATCTTTATCACCGAAGGCGATTCGGCAAGCGGTTCCATCACCAAGGCCCGCGATGTAAATACCCAGGCCGTCTTCAGCCTGAAAGGCAAACCCCTCAATGTTTACGGATTGAGTAAAAGGGTGGTTTATGAAAATGAAGAGTTCAACCTGCTTCAGTCTGCCCTGAATGTCGAAGAAGGTCTCGAAAACCTGCGGTATAACTACGTGGTGATTGCCACAGATGCCGATGTCGACGGAATGCACATCCGGCTTTTACTTCTCACCTTTTTTCTGCAGTTTTATCCTGACCTGGTTCGGAGCGGACATCTTTTCATCCTTCAGACTCCCTTATTCCGTGTCAGAAACAAACAGAAAACAATTTATTGCTACACGGAAGATGAAAAGAAGACCGCCCTGGAAAAACTGGGTTTAAATCCGGAAATCACCCGTTTTAAAGGTCTGGGCGAGATATCACCCGATGAGTTCCACCATTTTATTTCAAAAGACATCCGGCTTGATCCGGTAATTCTGAACCGCGACTCTGCCGTGCTCGATGTATTGAACTTTTACATGGGTAAAAACACTCCTGAACGTCAGAATTTTATTATCGACAACCTGAAAGTGGAATCCGATATCATCGGGGAGATCAGCGTCAATTAATCGGTTTTCCGGTGCAACGGGAAGATGGAAGAGGAAAACCTGAGGTTGCCTTCCCGGCGTCGGATCAGATCTTCCAACTCAAAAAGCATATCCTTGTTGACCTGCTCAGCCATGGGAATTACCCATTTTTTTGTCTCTGCGATGTACTTTTTGATGAATTCCTTATCGAAAATATCAGGATGCAGATCGGTAAGATTGCTGATCCGGTCGGCACACTTTAAAATCTTCGCATTTTCAGATCCTTCAGTTAAAATTCGTTTTAGAAAATCATCCTTCGACTCTGTGGTCCGCCGGCTTACCTCCAACACCAGATCAAGAACCCTTTGCCCATCTGAATCGAGCGACCTGATCTCATCGTAAGATGTGCACTTGACATCCTCGAAAAGATCATGAATCACCGACGATTTTAACAATACGGGGTCCACGTAATGGTAATCAAGAAGAATTGCAAACGTTCCCAGGGCATGTCGGAATTGATTACCACCAACATGCCTTTTTACGCCGCGGAGTGCGGTTGCTTTTTGCATGTAAGGCGCAATGACCATGTTGACCAGACGGTCTTTTTCAAAATTTTCCATATAGAAATTGAAATGCTTTACCTGTGTTTTTAATGATATCGCTTGCAATCAATGCTTCAAACCCTTCCTGCTGTAATGCCAGATCACCCGCAAGTCCATGAAGATAGACAGCCAGCCGGCAAGCTTCAGATCCCGGGTATCCCTGCGCCAACAATCCCGTGATCATTCCGGTCAGCACATCTCCCGAACCTCCTGTGGCCATGCCCGGATTTCCGGTTGAATTGAAAAAGCAATTTCCTTCAGGGGTTGTAATGGCAGTATGGGCTCCTTTCAGAACAACAAAACATTGAAACCTGACAGAAAAATCACGTTGTAGCTGCTGTCGTTCAAAATGGTTTGCAGATGCTCCTGCAAGCCGCTCGAATTCCTTTGGATGTGGTGTGATCACCGATCCGGGCCGGAGAAAACCCAGCCAGGTCTTGTTCCTGGAAAGTATGTTGAGTGCGTCGGCATCAAAAACAGTCGGGACGGCGCTCTCCTGAATCAGCAGTTTGAGCGCACGGGCGCTCTGTTCATCCGTGCCGATTCCCGGACCAACGCCGATAGCCTGAAAAGCTGACAAATCGGGTACCGTGCTGAAATGATCCTTCGCAGCATCAACCGACAACATGGCTTCGGGAATGGCGGTCTGAATAATACCGGTACCACCGGATGGAACGTGAACCGTTACCAGGCCGGCCCCCGATCTCAAACAGGCGCCGGCTGCAAGAACCGCCGCCCCCATCTTTCCGGTTGAACCGCTGATAAGCAACGCATGCCCAAAATTTCCTTTATGACAAAACTTACCCCTCCGGCGAAGGATAAGCCTGACGTCCCGGACTTCCGTCATATAATTCGTTACCGGCGCCTCATTCAGAAAAGTTGGATGAATCCCGATATCAAAAAGTTCCCAATGCCCGACAAATGAATCGTTTTCAGGGAAGAAAAAAGCCAGTTTCGGCGGAGCAAACGACAGGGTGTATGTTGCCCGGATGACCGCAGGATCCTTAAAATCACGCATTGATGTATCGCAAAAAAGTCCGGATGGTACATCGATGGAAATTACCGGTACGGCCGTTGAATTGATATGATGAATAATCTTTTCCGTAAACCCCTCAACTGGCTTTGATAACCCGCTTCCAATGAGGGCGTCCAGGATGATACCGTTAGGTTCAGGAAGCGGAAGGGATTCGAGGGCAGTTAGAAAATGACAGATTCCATCCGGAATTCTGTTGAAATTGGTCCTGCACGATGGAGCCATCCGGTCTAAAGGGCCGGTTATGAATACCTTAAGCAAATAACCCGATTGCAGGAGCATTCGGGAAATGGCAAACCCGTCACCGCCATTGTTTCCGGTTCCGCAAAAAACCTGAATCGGAATTTCGGTTGAAAAATTCGATTTGATCCATTGAAAACAAGCCGTCGACGCCCGCTCCATCAAGTCGATGTCGGCGATCGGTTCATTTTTTATCGTGTATTCGTCAGCCTGGCGAATCAGCGGTACAGGTAATACTTTCATCTTAGCGTATCATTCCCCAAAAGGGCAGACTGGCAATGAGGCCAATCGCCAGTAAAATCACAAAAGCAAAAATGATCAGGGATATGATTAATCCGATCAATGCACAGATCCTTCCGGTCTTAACATTATTCAATGAACTCTCGCTGTAAACACCCGGATACTGGTAATAAATCCGGGTCTCCTTGTTGGCCAGTACCAGGGCCACAATGGCCAGTATGATGCCGACAAAAGAGATAAAATGCCACCAACAAAGTAAAATGGAAGCAATTCCAAGAATCAGTACCATGTTGGCATTGGGCAGATTTTGTCTGGGTTGCTGAATTATATCCTTACCGGGAGCAGCGGTACGGGCAGGTTCATTTTGATCTGACATAGGAAATAAAAGAGTAAAGATAAATCATTTCATTTTAATCCGCATGTTCCCGCAGGAAATTCTTTTCCCGGAACCCGGAATTTCTTTGTCCCCATTTCCCTTTTGAACCGGGTTACCTGAACACCGATGTTTCAGCTCAGAAAATTTTCAGATTGTTGAGTGCTTTTTGATACCTCCTTGCATTCTGAAGATGCTCGTCGAGGGTACGTGCAAAACGATGGTATCCCGACAGATCTTCCCGGGCACAAAAGTAAAGGTAGTCATGTTTGTCAGGTCGGAGCACCGCATCGATCGATGCAACCGACGGCAGGCATATCGGACCGGGAGGGAGTCCGGCAAACCTGTAGGTATTGTAGGGTGAGGAAATTTCAGTGTGACGCTTTAATATCCGTTTTATCGAATAATCCTTCCAGGCAAAGATTACAGTCGGGTCAGCTTGCAAGGGTATACCCCGATGAAGCCGGTTGAGATAAACCCCGGCAATGATTGGTTTTTCTTCATTCCTGTTGGATTCCTTCTCCACAATCGAAGCAAGTGTTACAATTTCGGATATGGTCATTCGCAGGGAGTCGGCCTGCATTTTCCGTTGTTTCCTCCAGAATCGTTCCTGCTCCCTTTTCATTCGCGCCAGAAATTGAGAAGCTGTGGTCGTCCACCAGAATTCATAGCTGTCGGGGATGATCAGAGCAAAAACTGTTGCAGGTGTTACGCCGTAGCCTGCAAGCAACTCATTATTGCTGAAAACCGACGCCAGTTCAATAGAGTCACACTCCAGTTGCCTGCCAATCCGGCCGGCAAGATCCATCGGGGTTCGGATATTCTGAATCGTGATCCGGACCGGGGTTTGCTTCCCTGACCGGAGCATGTTGACCAACTCGTTATTGGTCATTCCATCCCGCAACCGGTATTTTCCAGGTTTTACTCTGGTTACATAATGTTTTCGCTCCGCCAGCCACCGGAAATTTCCGGGCGACTTCAACTTGCCCTCATCCTGTAGCAACCTGATAACATCCCTGAAACCGGATCCGCTGGGAATATGGATAAATGCCTCTTTTTTCCCCTGCAAACGAATGACCGGTGTAAATGTCCGGTAGTAAAAATGTATTGCCGAAATAAGTACCACCAAAACAGTGGTGAGAACCAGAATAATCGGACCCAGCCTTGGCAATCGGGACCGTTCAGGGTGGTTGCGGTCAATGGTCGTCATACGCATGTTCCTCACGGATCAATTGAAACTGGATCTCATTGGCCCAACCTTGTTCCCTTCTGATCCAATCCTTTCGCATACCGCATTTTTTAAATCCTGCCTTCTCAAATAACCGGATACTGGCCTCATTATCTTCAGCAATGTTGCAAAAGAGTTGATGTAACGGGAGTTTTGTGAATGCATACCGGATCAGAACCGATAAGGCATCGAATGCACATCCCTTTTCACGGTGTGGTTTGCAGATTAATATTCCCACTCCGGCCCGCTGGTTTACGGGATCAAATTCGAAAATATCCAGCGTTCCGATTGGTGTTGGCATACCCACTTCGTTTGGAAAATCGATCATGAGCCTGAGTTGACGGGTTGAAAAGATATCCTGACCGGAGGCCAGAATATATTCCTCAATCTGAAACCGGGAAAAGGGAATCAGGGTATTGCTGTAATCCCATACCGAAGGGTCATTTTCCCAGTTGTACAGGATTTCAATATCGGCGGGCTCCGGCGCTCTTAACGTAACAAGATCACCTTTCAGTAAAGGTTTTTTCATCTTTGGGTGATTTAGGTTTCCGGTGCAAGTGTGTCAAATTCTTCGAGATGCTCTGTTTCGAATGATCCCGTGAAAACAAACCTTGCCGGACCCTCCAGCCATACCTCACTGAAACCCGAATCCGTTCTGGAGAACCTTACCGACAATTCCCCACCAAGCGTCGTTACCCGGTATCTCCCGCTGTTCAGGGGATTGAGAGTCGCTGCAACGATGGCTGAAGCAGTGACGCCGGTGCCACAGGATAGCGTCTCGTTTTCAACACCCCGTTCGTAAGTCCTGACAAACAAATGGTCATTTCGGATCTCTGCAAAATCCACATTTGTTCCACCCGGTAAAAATCGAGGATCATTCCTCAGACTTTGGCCCGCCTCGAAAACCTTGATATCAGATACCCCTGATACTGGAACGACAAAATGGGGTGAGCCGGTATCGGTGAAAAATCCGTCGGAATAGCTCACTACAGGCGATGGATCCGACATCCGGAGATGAACCTGTACCTCCGGGCCGTATTCTGACGGGGATTGCAAAACAGCAATGTGTTCTCCGTCGATTGCGTGAAACCGGATGCGGTCACCGGCAATTTTAATAAAATGCGCAAAGGCGGCAATACACCGTCCCCCGTTACCACACAGAGTACTTTCCCTTCCATCGGAATTGAAATAGGTCATACCGAAGTCATAGCCTCTCTCTTCCGAAAGCAGCATGAACCCGTCGGCGCCGATGCCGAGATGCCGGTCACATAAACGGGCGATCGTTTTTAGTCCGGGAATCCAGCCGGTAAACCGGTTGTCGATGATGATGAAATCATTCCCGGCGCCATGATATTTGAAAAAGTCTATTTTCATTGCTTAAGCCGATGCAAAACTAAAGAAAACCGATTAATTTATTACTTTTGAGGCAAGATGCGCATTGTTTTTTTTTGTTCTCTGTTCCTTTACTTATCCGTGGGATGGACCTTCTCATCACACGCCCTCAATATGGAATCCCGGCAGGTAACCGATTCCGTTTCAGCCCCCGACTCCTGCTATCAAAAGGATATCTTTGATGTTTTATTCCCTCAAAAAAAGATCAGCACCCAGATTCCTTCACGGAAAGTGCGTGCCATCATGATCCCCATCATCGGATATTCACCGGGAACTGGATTCCAGCTTGGAGCAGGTGCTTCTTTGTCATGGCCCATGGGGAAAAACCCTGCCACCAATTTATCGGCCGGTTCGGTACAACTAACCTGGACTACGGAACGGCAGCTTATCTTCCAGGTACGGTCAAATATGTTCCTGAGCCGTAACAAGTGGTTTATTAAATCCGACTGGAGATGGTACATTTTCAATAATCCAACCTACGGCCTCGGGACAGGTCCTTCAGCCAATATCCCTGAAATTCCGGGACTTGTGATTTATCAGCCTGCAGAATCGGTTTACGCTGGAGGTTCCTTCCCCATGAAATACAACTGGATTAAATTTCATAATATTCTATTCAGAGAGATTGCCCGGTATTACTATTTCGGACTGGGTTACCATTTTGATGACTATTACGACATCCGTGATGAAAACCTCATCCTTGGTGAATACCAGACCCGCATAACTCCTCATTATTCCTACTCCATGAACCACGGTTATAATCCGACCCAATATACGTCCAGTGGGTTGAGCCTCAATTTTGCATATGATTCACGCGATAATATCATCAATGCCTATAAGGGAATCTATGTCAATGTACAGTATCTTGCAAATTTTACGGAAATTGGCAGCACGAAAGACGGAACCCGCTTGTGGACAGAATTCAGGACCTATATCGGACTTTCAGAAAAGATGCCACGTCACCTGCTTGCATTTTGGTTTTTCGGCAGTTTTAAACTATCGGGGAGCACCCCTTACCTGAATCTGATGTCAAACGGATTCGATCAGATGAATTCTTCGGGCAGGGGATATGTCCAGGGCAGATGGCGCGGCGATGATTTTATATACGGTGAGGCCGAATACCGGTTTCCAATATCCCGCTGTTCGCGTATTTTCGGAGGGGTGCTGTTTGCCAACGTCACAACCGCCTCAAACCGTGATATGAAAGTTCCGCTTTTCGGCTACCTGAAAGTCGGATGTGGATTTGGATTTAGAATCATGGTAGGCAAGAATGACCGGACTAACATTCTGATCGATTTCGGGTTGGGACAGCAATCCTTGGGAATGTACCTCCAGGCGCAGGAAATCTTTTAGGAAAATGGATATGGTAAATCTATGAGTTCGCGAATCAACAGCCTCATTCTCTGTTTATCGGTTTTTTTTCGGTTTCTATCGATAAATTATTTTCTCCGGCACCGGCAACGTGTTATTTTTGCCTGTCAGTTAATTTTAAATACCAATTACCATGGACCCCAATGATGTAAAAAACGATACAAGCCGGAATATGAAAAAATATACGCTGGGCGTTATTGTCATCGTATTTGGCTTTCTTTTGCTTTTAGTGAATACCGGCATTCTGCCCTGGGATTTCAAACATGTGATTTTTTCATGGCAAATGTTGTTGATCGGTATCGGAATTATCAGCCTGCTGAACAGCGAAAGCCGGACTCCCGGTACCATCCTGATTCTGATTGGAACCATTTTTATCATTCCCCGTATTTTCGATCTCTCCTTTAATGTTTGGCACCTTTTCTGGCCGGTGCTCCTGATCGCCATCGGTGTTTTGATCCTTACACGCAGGATCCCGCACCAACAGTGGAGATCTCCAAAGAAAAATATTGAATCCGGATCCCTGGATGAGGGTTATATCCACGAAGAAAATATTTTCAGCGGCGGTAAGCAACGCTTCATGCACCAGGTTTTTCGCGGTGGTCATATCAATTGCATCTTTGGAGGTTCAGAAGTGGATCTTTCACAATCAACCCTGGCCGAGGGTGTAAGTGAATTGGAAATCAACGCTATTTTTGGCGGTGTTACACTGATCGTGCCGGCTGACTGGAAAATACAGTCTAAAATGACCTCCATACTGGGTGGATTTTCTGATAAACGGGCTTATATCCGTGAAGCATCAGATTCCTCGCGGATTCTGATCATAAAAGGAAGTACCATTTTTGGAGGTGGAGAAATTAAGAATTTCTGATAAACCGACAGGAAACCCATGCAACATCCTGTTTTTATTAATAAAAGATCCGTTTCCGTTTATTTTGGTTTGTGGGCTCTCATCATGGGAGTCCACTTTTCTGTTTTTTATTTCGTATACCTTTTCCCCATTGAAATAACCATTGGTGATACACTGGTTAATAATCTGTTTTTTTGTATCATCGGAATTTCCATGTGGTTCGTGGTACGCTATTCAGTGCCCGATAAAAAGAATATCTGGAATGTCGTTTTTAATCATGTCGCCTTCCTGACGCTGACCCTCGTGGTATGGATCGGGCTTTCAATTACCATCCTGAACGCAGTTTTTGGCAATAACAAAGTTTATGGAGAATTACTGCTGAACTCCATTCCCAATAAGATTTTCACGGGAAGTATCTATTACGTTGTAATCGCACTGATCTACTACCTTTATATTTATCAGGTGAACCTGCAGGAAAAGATCAAAGTCGAATCCCGGCTTCGCGAAGTGTTGAAAGAGACTGAACTAACCATGCTGAAATCGCAGATCAATCCCCATTTCTTGTTTAACAGCCTCAATTCAATCAGTTCTCTTACTATTACCGATCCTGCCAAAGCGCGCGAAATGGTCATTAAACTTTCTGATTTTCTGAGGTATTCCGTGTCGAAAGGCGCCGGAACCTTTACCTCTCTCGAAAATGAAATTTCCAATATCCGAAGATACCTTGAGATAGAAAAAGTCAGATTCGGGGATAAACTGAATTTTTCTTTCCAACTTGAAAAAGAGGTCTGTTCCGGACATCAGATTCCGGTAATGCTCCTTCAGCCCCTGTTTGAAAATGCAATAAAACATGGTGTTTATGAAAGCACCGAACAGGTAAATATTGAAATGGATTGTGAGTACAAAGATGGATTTCTCGAATTGAAAATTGTCAATGATTTTGACCCGGAGGCACGTGCCCGAAAGGGAACCGGTCTGGGATTGAATAACATCCGGGAAAGACTCAGACTTCTCTATAAAAATGATCAATTACTGAAAACACACGTTGAGGGTACCAGATTTATAGTTCTGTTAAGCATCCCCTCATCGGACTATATTGAAAAAAACCATAAAACATGAGTATCCGAACCATTTTAATTGATGATGAACAACCCGCACGGGAGGTCATTAAATATTATCTGAAAGACTTTGAAGAGATAGAGATTATCGGTGAATTTGCAGATGGCTTTACCGGACTGAAAGGAATCCAGGAACTTAAACCCGATCTGGTTTTCCTTGATGTTCAAATGCCCAAACTTACCGGTCTCGAACTACTGGAACTACTTGACCAACCGACCCAGATAATCTTCAGTACAGCTTATGATCAATATGCAATCAAAGCTTTTGAAATGAATGCCATTGATTATCTGCTGAAGCCTTATTCGAAAGATCGGTTTGCCCAGGCGCTTCAGAAAGCCATTGCCATAATCGGATCGGGTCAGAATACCCCGGCTCCAGTTCAGAAACTTGTGAAAACCCTCGATGAAAACCCTGAATATCTGCATCGGATCGCAGTAAAATCAAGGCACAAAGTAAGTGTGATCCCGATTGAGGATATCGTATACCTTGAAGCAGAAGGTGATTACGTGATGCTTCATACAAAAGATTCCAGGCACCTGAAGGAAAAAACGATGAAATATTTCGAAGCCCACCTCGATCCTTCAAGGTTTATCCGGATTCACCGTTCCTACATCGTAAACGTACAGTTCATCGACCGGATTGAATATTACGACAAGGAAAACTATGCAGTTCTGATGAAACAGGGAGCAAAGCTAAGGGCATCGACAACGGGATACAAGATTCTGAAGCAAATGCTGAATATGTGATTTATCTCCTTCCGCTTTTTCCGCCGCCTCCGGATCCCCTGTTGATGCTGCCGCGACTTTGTTGAACGTTTTTGTTGTTCATCTCACGCTGAGAACCACGATCCCGCTGTTGCAATTGCTGATCCATCTGTTTCCGGTCAAAATTACCCTGTCCTCCTCCCTGCGCTGACTGCCCCGGATTCCCAGTGGCTGACGTAGGCTTGGTACGTGTGTTCTGCTTTCCTGTCGGGGATGATGGATCAGCAGGCTTCCAGCTCTTTCCGTCGTGCTGTTCCCAGTCCTTGCCATTTTTTCGGTAAACATTTCCATCTCCGTCGGTGTATACATTATTCCGGGTATCCTTTGCTGTTGGAGCCATCTGGCCCTGCTTTCCCTGAACGGATGTGCCTGATCCTCCTGCAGTCCGACCGCCGGTTGGTGGTTTTTCCATATTTTGATTGGAAGTGCGTCCGGCAGGGTCAGTATTTCCCGGGTTCCTTGAAGAAGACTGGTTCACCGGCTGCATTCCCTGCCGTTGGTTATAGATATTCGTCTGGTTAAAGGTGTTCCTGTTGTAATTGTTCACATTGATGTTGACATTCGTATTCCGCACATAAACAGGTCCGTGCCCGTAATAATGATTGTAATGCATGGCATAAGGAGGATGGTACATGGGAGGTCCCCACCATCCGCCGTAATACATGGGGCCTCCAAACCCGACATGAAAACATCCGAAGGATACACCAAACCCGATACTCCAACCGGTCCAGGGATTATAGTTCATGGAGAACCCCCAGGTCACCGGCCGGGGATAATAATAAGGACCGTACCATCCGGGATAATAATAACCTGTGCCGTAAACAATGGTCGGCCCGTAAACGTAACACCCCATGTAACCGGGCAGATATCCCATATAAACCACAGTGGGCTGAACTTCATAGATATATACATATTTCACATTGTATGCCGGGTCATCAGGTGGAATTTTCTGTATTTCCGCAGGAATTTCCGTCGCGACACTCCATGGTCCGGTAGGTGTCTTTCCGGTAAACCAAACTGCATTCTCACAAACATAATAGGTTTTATTGGAGAGAATTACGGTCGAATTTGTGTTGACTGCCCGGTAAAGTAAAGTACCTTTGATTTGCTCAAATTTTGGATCCCCGTCGTATTTCACCGAGCAGGTTGCAGTTTTGCGATCAACCGCAGCAGTCTGGGGTATCTGGGCATCCATGATGGCTTCGCGGGCAGCCGGTGTACCCGGAACGGATGCCAGTACAATGTCTTTCTCAGACCCTTCAGGGATTTTGGCAAAATCTGAAGGCAATTTATCCGGTGCAAGATACGACCAGGGACCTGTCATTGCCCGGGCCTGATACCACCTGCCTGAAATCAGAACGTAATAGAGCTGGGAATCAATGGCCATGAAAATATTGTTGTCGGTATTGGTCATATATAATAACTGGGTTCCGCTGATCGGTGAAAAAGAGGGTGCACCGTTCGACTGCAGCAACTCTGCAGGATGAGTCCGTACCACTATCCGAACAGAACTATTTTGCGTGGTGCCCTGCTTTCCTGAGGATGAAGCAATTGCTGAATCACCCTGCGCGGCTTTTTTCTGAAGCTCTTTTTGCAGCTTCTTCAGATCAGCGGGAAGATCAGTCACAACCGACCAGGCACTTTTTATAACATCATTGGTCTTGTACCAGGATGTGCCACCGTAGAAATAGAAATGTTTATCGACAAGATACTTGACTACCGTGAAGGGTGTATTAATCGCGTACTCAATATTCTTATTGTCGGTGGGTTTGAAAACTGGATCACCTTCAAAAAGGATCAATACTGAAGGCTCCGTCATGAATATTATTTCAGGTGGCGTATCGTTGAAATGCTCTGCCTTATTTGGGGTGGAGGAACCATCTTTTAAGGTCGCTGTAAGCTCGTCCATCGTCATTTGGAACGTCCATTTAGGGATTTCCCGTTCCAGAAGGGCTTTGAATTTGGCTGTAACCTCTTTTTTAACCGTATCCTGACCAGGGAATCGCGTGTTCAGCACCTTAGCATCCAGCAGGGTGATCTGTCGGGTTTCTCTGTCCGAACTGATGGTTGTCATGATCCATACTGCACCAAAAACCGGAGTCGCTCCGTTCCTCGATATCTGGACAGCAGACCTGACGTAGAGCTTATTCCCGGTCAGTGAATCAGGTTGGGGCTGATAAAGCAAAAGTTTTCCTTGATCATACCGGATCTCCTTAGGCCAGGAATTCTGAAGAACAGAGGATGCAGTCTGGGGTGATTTTGCATTGGTTGATTGGGCCTGGTTTAGGGAGGGGATAAAAAACAATACTGCAATTAGAAGCAATAAGGTCATCTTCATCTTTTTCATGGTGCTGATTTTTTGATTTTTTGCTGTTCGTCAATGGGTCATGTTCCGGAGTTTACCAGGAATTATCTGATTGTGTGTATCTTAATAAAATTGGTGCCTCCCGGCTTGTGCGCCGGTACCCCCCCAAGTAGGATAATTTTATCGCCGGGGGTAATCAGATTTCGGGTAAGGAGATTCTGCTCCGTTACTGAAACCATCTCTTCGAAACTGTCCGGGTGGTCCTCGATAAGGATGGGTCGGATCCCCCACAACAGGTTAAGGGCGTGATAAACATTCCGGTGCGCGGTGAGTGCGTAAATTGGAACGACAGGCTTCTCGGAGGCGACAAACTGGGCACTTCTTCCGCTAGCCGTGAGAACAACAATACAAGCCGGATTCATGACCTTGGCGATCTGGTTTGCCGACCGGCTGAGCGCCGTGATTTCAGTGTGGTCATCAGGAGGATAAGTCCTGAAATCAATTTTTTCTTCCACTTCCCGGGCAATCCGCGCCATCATTTCCACTGCCTTCCCCGGGAAAGCTCCCATGGCTGTCTCTCCGGAGAGCATAATGGCATCGGTACCATCGATTATGGCATTTGCCACATCGCTTGCTTCAGCGCGGGTTGGCCGCGGCTCATGGATCATACTTTCGAGCATCTGTGTCGCGGTGATGACAGTCTTTCCTTTTTGGTTACACAACCCGATGATCTGTTTCTGAAGCATGGGTACCCGCTCCGGACTTATTTCAACTCCGAGATCGCCCCTCGCTACCATGATCCCGTCGACCACCCCCACGATCTCCTCAAGGTGGTCGATGGCCTGTGGTTTTTCGATCTTTGCAATAATGGGCTTTATGAAACCTTTATCGGTGATATGTTTGCGGAGAATCAGAACATCTTCGGCCGTCCTCACGAAACTGAGCGAAATCCAATCCACATCCTGGCTGAGTCCGAATTCGAGATCCTGGATGTCCTTATCGGTCATGGCTGGTAATCTTAAATTCAGATTCGGGAAATTGACTCCTTTCCGGTCTGTCAGAACGCCTCCTTCGGTGACGCTGCAGATCACATTCCGGTCAACGATCTCCTCCACCCTGAGTTCAAAAAGGCCGTCCGCAAGCAATACCTGCATTCCTGGCAGCGCTTCAGCAAAGAGAAAAGGATAATCGATCGGAACAGAATCAGGGCTCTGGTCGTAATCCCCAACCGGTACGAGCCTGATCCGTGTTCCCAGCGTCAGTTCAATCTTTCCCTGGGGTAAGATACCTACCCTGATCTTGGGCCCCTGAAGATCCTGGAGAATGGTAACCGGTTTGTTTAACTCCCCTGAAATGGCTCTCAGGTGACTGATGACCCTGGCATGACTTTCATAACTTCCGTGAGAAAAATTTAAACGTGCTACATCCATGCCGTTTTCAATAAGAATACGGATCATCTCCGGCGTCGATGTCGCCGGTCCTAGAGTAGCCACTATTTTAGTGCGCCTCAGCCAGTTTTGCATTTTGTCCTTTGTTTGGAACACGAAGTTAATAAAAGCGTTGAGCCCGGAACCATTATTTTCATGTTATAGCATGCCTATAATAAAATGGTCTCTCCGTACATGGGCAAGATGGGTTTGAGCCCGTAACGATGCCGGATCAGATCAGCAAAAACCTCTCTGGCGTGATCTTCACCGTGGGTCAGAACGACTCTGGGACGGGCAGGCGCAATGGCATTGAACCATTTGAGCAATTCGGTTTGTCCTGCATGTGCGCTGAATCCTCCCAATTTGTGAATCTGAGCCCTGACCCGGATTGTCTCTCCGAAAATTCTGACAGATCTCCTTCCATCGACAAGTTGACGCCCCAGTGTCCCTTCGGCCTGGTATCCTACGATCAACACAGAGGTTTCGGGTCTATACAGATTGTGGCGTAAATGGTGCTGTATCCTTCCTGCGTTGCACATTCCCGATCCCGCGATGATCATACAAGGACCTTTAATATCATTTAACCTCCTTGATTCCTCGGGCGTTGGGGTCGGCCGTATGTAACCTTTATCCCGCTCCATTGCCCCGGAATTTAAGAACTTCAGCATCTCATCGTCAAAAAGTTCCGGGTGATCCATATAGATTCTGGAGGCTTCAATGGCCATCGGACTGTCGATGTAAATGGGAAACCTTGGAAGTTCTCCTTTTATAAATGCTTGCTCCATGTAATAAATCAGGTCCTGGGTGCGGCCGATCGCAAAAGAAGGAACAAGTATCTTTCCACCCGTCTGGATGGCATTCCGGATGATTTCAACCGCTTCTTCAAGGGTATCATCCAGGGGTTTGTGATCCCTGTCGCCATAGGTCGTCTCCAGGATCAGCATATCCGCCTCAGTGAAAGGTTCCGGATCTCTCACGATGGGCATTCCACGTCCGCCAAGATCACCGGAAAAGATCACTGTTTTATTACTTCCTTTCTCTTTGACCTGCAACAAAATACTCCCTGATCCCAGGATGTGGCCTGCTTCATCAACTGTAATATGCATCCCTTTTGTGATCGGAAACTTCTTGTGGTAGGGCATTGGCTGCATTTGCCGGATTACAGCTTCCACATCCTCCTTGTCAAATGAGGCAACCACGCCGGGTTTTCCCTGACGGGCCAGCATCCGGTTCAATTTTTCAAGGTCACTGTTCTGAACTTTCAGTGAATCCTTCAGGATCAGTTCCGTGAGATCGATGGTGGCAGGGGTTCCGTAAATGGGTCCCTTATAACCTGCCCTGACCGCAAGGGGTAACCTTCCGCAATGATCCAGATGGGCATGGGTAAGTACAATAGCGGATAAATCTTCATAATTGACCGGTGGGGCCGACTTATTTGCCTTCTCTGCCTCCTTACCTCCCTGGAACATGCCGCAATCTACCAGGATGTTACCTGCTGTAGATTCGCAATGATAAGATGTACCCGTAACGCCACCTACCGCCCCGTAAAATGATATTTTCATAGCCGGAATATTTGTTTCGTTTTCTAAAATCAGCGGATAAAGGTACAAATTTCGGAAATCGTCACCTGATTTTAATGTTCGGTGCCGGTTTCAATGAATCGCATATGGAAGTTCACTTCCGACTTTTATGACGGGTAAAGAGTGAAAAACGACCGGTGTGGAAAAATGAATGGCTTGAAAAAAAAATGCCCGCTCAGGGGCATCTGCCGGATCCGCTTGGAATCCTGGTGGGATGTGAGGGATTCGAACCCACGACCCCCGCCCTGTCAAGGCGATGCTCTAAACCAACTGAGCTAACATCCCGTGGGACTGCAAAATTATAAAAAATTTTCATTTCTCATAAATTCATTCATCGTTCATAAATCGGAAGTCATGTTAAATCGTAAACAGAAGTTTTTTAAAACAAACCAGGTTTTACAAACCCTGAGTTTATCCAGTGTTTCATGAGTTATATCGAAAAAATCAACCATTTTTAACATTATTATCTATTTTTGAAAGCAAAATCGCACCAAATTCTTTAATTTAAAGACATCATGAAACATTCTGTAACATCATTTTGTGGTTTAATGTTTATACTGCTTTTCCAGGCCACCGGGTTAGCCCAGGAAGAAAAGAAGCCAATAACACTTGAGGATATTTTTAAGAATCGGAAGTTTGCTTCAAAAGGCATTGCCGGAATGCAATCACTGCGCGATGGTGTTCATTATTGTCAGTTGAAGAAGGATAGTTTGAATTACTATGATTATGAAACTGGAAACTTTGCAGGAACCCTGGTCACTTCCCGACAATTGATTCCGGCGGACGATACCTTGCCTTTGCCTCTTGCCGGCTTTGAATTCAGTGAGGATGAGAACCTTATGCTGTTTGCAAAAGACGAGGAACCTATTTACCGCCGTTCTTCCAAAGCCTGGTACTATGTTTATAACAGAAAAACAGGAACACTTGCACCGGTTTCAGACAAAGGGAAGCAACGGCTGGCCACCTTTTCACCTGATGGATCCAAAATTGCTTTTGTCAGGGATAATGACCTCTTCATTAAAGACCTCACGATCGGATTAATGAATATGGGAGGAAAACAAACTTCCGACCGGAGTGGCATTGAGTATCGGATTACGAATGATGGTAAACAAAATGAAATTATCAACGGAGCCACCGATTGGGTATATGAGGAAGAATTTGAATTTTCAAAAGCATTTTGCTGGTCGCCGGATGGATCAAAAATTGCATTCTACCGGTTTGATGAAAGCAAGGTAAGGGAATATCAGCTGACATACTATGGCGAGCTGTACCCCGATCAATACAAATATAAATATCCAAAAGCCGGTGAATCGAACTCTGTGGTCGGGATAAAAATTTTTGACCTGAAAACCCGTTCTGTTATCGATGTGGATCTGGGTAAGGTGCAGGATATCTATATTCCGCGGATCAAGTGGACTCAGGATCCCGGAACTCTTGCCCTTTACCGGATGAACCGCCATCAGAATACCCTGGATCTGATACTGGTCGAAGCTTCATCAGGAAAAACAAGGGTTATCTATCATGAGACAAACCCTTATTATATTGAGATTAATGATCATCTGACATTTTTAAAAAATGACAGGGGTTTTATTCTTTCAAGTGAGAAAGACGGTTACCGGCATATTTATCATTTCGATTCATCGGGTAAGGAAATCTGTCAGATTACGCGGGGTAAATGGGAAGTGACCGATTTTTACGGAGTCGATGAAGAACATGGCCTTGTCTATTATGCTTCTGCTGAAAACGCTCCGATGGACCGGGATGTTTATGTGGTCAACCTGGATGGTTCCGGGAAAAGAAGGTTAACCAAGAAGCCGGGTACCAATTCTGCTGCCTTCAACGCAACTTACTCCTGTTATATTCAAAAATGGTCAGATATCAATACTCCTCCGGTTTACACCCTGAACAGCGCCGACGGAAAAGAAATAAGAATGTTGCAGGATAATGCAAGGCTGCGCGAGACCCTGGAATCCTATCAATTTTCCAGGGCTGAATTTGTGAAAATCCCGGCATCTGAAGGTATAGAGTTGAATGGCGTTGTCTTGAAACCATTTCAATTCGATCCGAAAAAGAAGTACCCTGTGTTGTTTACGATATACGGCGGCCCAGGATCCCAGACGGTGCTGAATGCCTGGGGAACTTTTTCAGCCTGGAACCAGCTTTGCGCTCAGAATGGGATTGTGGTTGTTTCGGTAGATAATCGCGGAACCGGAGGCCGCGGAGAGGCTTTTAAAAAATGCACCTATCTTCAGCTGGGAAAATATGAAACGCTGGATCAGGTGGATGCGGCAAAGTATTTTGGCTCTCTGGATTATGTGGATGGAAAGAGGATCGGAATGTGGGGATGGAGTTTCGGGGGCTATCTTACCCTCTCGTGCCTGACACGTGGTGCCGATTACTTCAGCTTTGGGATTGCGGTTGCACCGGTCACCAACTGGAAATATTACGATAATATTTACACGGAACGATTCATGCGGACCCCAGCTGAGAATAATTCGGGGTACGAGGACAATTCACCCGTCAACCATGCTGCAGCGTTCAAGGGGACCCTATTGATGATTCATGGAATGGCCGACGACAATGTACATCCCCAGAATTCCTACGATATGTTCACTGCACTTGTCGCCGCCGGGAAAAACTTTGATTCTGAATTTTACCCGAACAGCAATCATGGAATATACACGGGAAAAAACACTTCATTTCATCTTTACAGGAGGATGACCGATTATATCCTTAAAAACCTGTAATACACCGTCACATCAGAATAAAAAAAGATTTGGAAATCAAGAAAAAGGATTGTAATTTTGCAGTCCTTTTTCTGAAAACATCATTGAGTATTAACAATTAAAAGAAAGCGAGTACCAAGCATGATTATCGTACCTGTTAAAGAAGGCGAAAGCATTGATAGATCGTTAAAAAAATTAAAGCGTAAATTCGAAAAGACCGGTGTGGTCAAAGAACTCCGCGAGCGTCAGAAATACACCAAACCCTCGGTTAAAAACCGGGATGCGGTAAACCGTGCTATCTATATCCAGAAACTTCAGGACGCGGAAGCCGCAAAATAAAAGTTTTACAGCAGGCGTTGATTTATGGGTAAATATTACTATATTTATCCATTGATTTTTTGATGGGCATTGTTTCTTACTCGTTTTCAGGTGAAGGAACGCTTTCTGGCACATATCCAATTTGAAAAACGGTACTCTATCCACACCGTTACTGCTTACCGAACTGATCTTGACCAATTTTTTAAGTATATTTTAAGTCAATACGGCTCCGAATCACTCTCCGGTATCAGCCATTTTATGATCCGTTCCTGGTTGGTAAGTTTGATAGATCAGAAAATTTCACCCAGATCGGTCTGCAGAAAGCTGACCACCCTGAAATCATTTTTCAGGTTTTGTCTTAAAGAAGGTGCACTTGAAACCAATCCCGTCTCAAAGATTACATCCCCTAAGACTTCCAAACGCTTGCCGGTATTTGTTGAAAAGGAGAAAATGGCAAGACTTCTTGATCAGATTGATTTTAAACCGGGTTACAGTGGAATGAGAGACCGTTTGATCCTGGAAATGTTTTATATGACCGGGATGCGCTTGTCGGAACTGATGAACCTTAAAGAACAGGATATTGACTTCACCCATCAAACAATTAAGGTCTTGGGTAAACGTAATAAAGAGCGCTTAATTCCGTTTAATCCTAAATTCAGTGAAACATTAAATACCTATCTTGACGGAAAGAAAACGACATTTGAAGGATGTGACCAATTCTTTCTTACGGATAAAGGAACGAAGATGTATCCACGACTCATATACAGCATCGTAAACAGATATTTATCACTGGTTACTACATCAGAGAAAAAAAGTCCGCATGTTTTACGACACACCTTTGCCACACAGTTATTGGATGAAGGTGCTGAACTTAATGCGGTCAAAGAGCTTCTGGGTCATGCCAGTCTCGCTGCAACCCAGGTCTATACCCATAATACTATTGAAAAGCTGAAACGAATATATAAACAAGCCCATCCAAAGGCATAAAAAAGGAGGTAGGAATGAATGTAAAAATTAACTCTGTGCACTTTAAAGCCGATAAAAAGCTGGAAGCTTTTATCAATGAAAAACTGGATAAGCTTCAAACATTTTTTGACGGAGTCATCAGCAGTGAAGTGATCTTAAAACTGGAGAATTCCGAGACACGGGACAATAAAATCGCAGAAGTTAGGCTTAACATCAAAGGATACGATCTTTTTGCCAAGAAGGAATCCACCACTTTCGAAGGAGCTATCGATCTGGCCGCAGAAGCACTTCGCCGTCAACTGGTAAAACATAAAGACAAGGTCCGGGGAATCTGACCAGGTACACAAAATGTCGTTTGGAAAGGAGTGGTTCCATGGAACCACTCCTTTCTTTTTTATAAATATCTGATAATGTGTACATTCAGAGTTCGGTACAGATTTTGTTTGAAAAAATGCCGTTTTTCTTGAAGTTATTTTCGAAAATCCTTGTTTAGTTTAGAAAAAGTTTATACTTTTGCAGTCCTTTTTTAAAATAAAATGCCGATGTAGCTCAGCTGGTAGAGCAGCTGATTTGTAATCAGCTGGTCGGCGGTTCGAATCCGTCCATCGGCTCAGCACATCAAAAGTCTTAGGCTGAGATTCTTGTACAGGTTCTTTGAAAAGTTGTAAAGCATTATCGGGGAGATACCAGAGCGGTCAAATGGGGCAGACTGTAAATCTGTTGGCGCAGCCTTCGGAGGTTCGAATCCTTCTCTCCCCACTGGTTAAGATGGCGATATGGTGATATGGTGAAAAAGATACTCAAATTAATTTTTACCATTTCACAATTTCACCATCTCACCTTCTGTTTCGCGGAAGTAGCTCATTTGGTAGAGCGGAAGCCTTCCAAGCTTCAGGTGGCGGGTTCGAGCCCCGTCTTCCGCTC
>Ga0116171_10000792_pt1 | contig 32817 bp, 27 predicted proteins | sample AD_JPNHW2_MetaG_FD_89798 | JGI IMG/M metagenome (GOLD analysis project Ga0116171, IMG submission 89798) | Active sludge microbial communities of municipal wastewater-treating anaerobic digesters from Japan - AD_JPNHW2_MetaG | ecosystem: Engineered > Bioreactor > Anaerobic > Digestate | place... | reverse complement strand
TACGATGATAACGCAGCAAACCAAGGTTTCAATGTTGGCGCCACACATTCCATGGCTGTGAAATTCAATGCCCAGCCTACAACCGGACATGGTAGCAGAATTGATTTCGCCAAGGTCTATGTGAACACAGTTGGAACCACATCCATGATCATTCGTGTATGGGATGCCGATGGTACTGATGGAGCCCCTGGAAGCCAGTTGCTTCAATTCACATATCCAACCAGCAATATCAGCCAAGGCTGGAATACAATTCCAATGCCAACTTCTCCTGTGATCACAGACAATGATGGCGTATTCTACATCAGCATTCTTGAATATGTTGGTGCTTCCGCGATCGGTCTCGATACAGATTCACACAACAGCAGTTGGAAGCGTATGACCACCACGGGTGCATGGGAACCGATCACCGAAGGAAACGTCATGATTCGTGCGATCGTACGTAATGTCGTTGGTAATGATGATCCTGTGGAAATTGCTCCGGTCATGAATCTGAGCAGTTATCCCAACCCATTCAATCCGACAACGAATATCAGCTTCAATGTTCCGAAAGCCGGAATGGGAAGCGTAAAGATTTACAACGTGAAGGGACAATTGGTTCGTACACTTGTAAATGAAGAACTTACTGCCGGATTGCATAAGCTTGTCTGGACAGGTACAAATGACAATAATCAGAATGTTGGAAGTGGTGTCTATTTTGCACGTTTTGAAACTGCAGGTAAGACTCTTACACAAAAAATGGTTCTGATGAAATAAACCCACCTATTATGAAAAGAGATACCGTTACGACGGTATCTCTTTTTTTTTGCCTTTTGTCTTGACATTAACCTCTCAACAGAAAATTTACGAATGATTTAAGAACGTAATTTGCTAAATAAAATGATATGATAATATGCATAGGAGAACGAATGAGAAAACTATCCTTGATATTCATTATGCTTGTAGTGGTATTTGCCTTGCAGGCAGTCCGGTTTAATCAGGATTATTTCTACCCCAATACGATTGTTGTCTGTTTCTCAAAACAGGCAGTCAATAACATTCAGGGCAAGATTCCTTATTCTTTGAAAGACGGCTCTATACATACGGGTTTAAAGAGTTTCGATAAGTTGGCTGCCCAATATGGCATAACAGGCATGGAGCAGATGACTCCTGATGTCAAGGATCTCTACTGGAATGATAATGGTCTGTATATTCAATTATTCTATCGCCTGACGATCAAGTCGAATGACAATATTGAACAAGCCATCGATTCCCTTACAAAAGACCCTTATATCCTTTTTTCTGATTATGAATCAATATTGAAAGAAAGAATGATCCCCAATGATCCACTCTTCAGCACTCAATGGCATCTTCCCATCATATGGTGCCCACAAGCCTGGGATTATGAAACCGGATCGGGAGATGTGGTCATTGGTATCGTCGATTCCGGAGTTAAATATAATCATCCCGATCTCCAAGCCAATATCTGGGTAAACCAAGCAGAATTGAATGCGGGTATGACAATCAACTGGTCAAATGGAACCGTAAGTGGCGGAAATGGTGTTGACGATGATGGAAACGGAAAGGTCGATGATGTGATTGGTTGGGATTTCAATGAGAATAATGCTCATGCCACCGATAACAATCCTTATCAATCCTATGCTACGAATGACCATGGAACGCATGTTTCCGGTTGCGCAAATGCAGTGGGTGATAACAGTTTAGGTGTAAGCGGTTCTGCGATGCATGCGAAGATTATGATCAGCAAGCATGCCCCATCGAATGCAGCTTCGGAAAATATTTACAATGGTTGGTCAGGTATTACTTATTGTGCCGACTCAGGTGCCGAGATCATCAACTGCAGTTGGGGTGGATACAGTTCCAGCGTAACCCAAGCCAATACATATGTTAATTATGCCATGAATCACGGTGCTCTTGTTTGTGTTGCTGCCGGTAACGGTGATTCTGCGAACCAGGGAATTGAACATGGTGTAGTATATACTGGAAGTGACACCAGCGCTCCTTATTACGGTCTCGTTTATCATGATTCTCCCGCTGATTGTGATAATGCGCTTTGTGTAGCTGCTTCCGACCAAAACGATGTGAAAGCATCCTGGTCCGATTATGGTTCTCCCATCGATGTCGTTGCCCCCGGTGTCAGTATACAATCTACCATCATTACCGGTAACGGCTACCAGTTCTATGATGGAACATCGATGGCAACACCCATTACAGCTGGTGTTGTTGCTTTGGTAAAGTCAAAGCATCCTGAACTGACTCCTTTACAATTAAAACAGCGCATGATCGATACATGTGATAATATCGATGCAACCAATCCGAATTATGTCGGAAAACTTGGTGGTGGTAGGATCAATGCTTTTGCAGCCACCATGTATGACCTGATTCCCTTCATCACGGTGGAAGATAAGATCATGTCAGAAGTTGACGGTAATGGAGATGGTATTCCCAATCCAGGTGAAACCATTTCCTTGAAAGTTTTACTTAACAATAGAATCGACCCTTACAGTGGTCTTGCCTGGGCAACTGCCAATAATCTGCATGCTACCCTTTCATCATCATATCCGGGTGTAACCGTTATTGATGCTGATGCTACTTTCGGAAATGTATCGGGTGGTTCATCCATAATGAATAATGCCCATCCCTTCCGTTTCAGCACCGTCCCCGGCATCACAACAGAGCCGATTCCCTTCAACTTGACTGTTACTGCAAATGAAGGAACGGAAAATCCTTATACTGTAGTACTCCCGGTCAATATTCAATTATCTCTTGTGCATGCAGGCTGGCCTCTGAACCTGAATGGTGCTTCCCAATCTTCAGCTTTGATCATTGATCTGAATAATGACGGAGTGAAAGAAATTGTTTTTGGTGACCAGACAGGAAATATCCACGCAGTCAATCGTATGAATTCGAGTGAATTACCAAACTTCCCCATTAACTGCGGTAGTGCGGTAAACCAGGCTGTTGCTGTTGATGATATCAATAATGATGGGCAAAAGGAAATTGTCGCCTGTCTTCAAAATAACAATATCGTATGCTATAATCTCAGCGGTACCCAAGTCTTCACTCCTGTTGCAGGAGGAAGTGCCCTGCGCAGTAATCCTGTAATCGCAGATTTGGATAACGATGGACAGAAGGAAATCATTACATCCACGCAAGCCGGAAAGATTATCGTGCTTCGTCCGGATGGTTCCAACTATCCAAACTTCCCCATCACACTTGATGCAGGTATGCTGAGTTCCATTGCCGTAGGTAACCTGAATGCTGATTCAAACCTGGAAATTGTTGCCACGACCCTTAATTCGAAGGTACAGGTAATCTCACTTGAGACACAGCAGAATATTGCAGGTTTCCCCTTTACTATGAATGCTTCATCACAGAGTGGTGCAATCGTTGCCGATATCGACAACGATGGGCAGTTGGAGATCATCGTCGCTTCCAGTACAAACGCGAATCTTTATGCGCTGAATGGCGATGGCACAACGGTCTTTGCACCTCAACCGCTCGGACAATCCCTGAAGACCTCACCGATTGTTGGAGATATCAATAATGATGGTCAGAAGGAAATCATCCTTCCAACCTATAATGGAAACCTGTACGTTATGAATCACCAGGGTGCCACCCTTAGCGGTTTCCCGGTAAGTTTAGGTGCGAACACCGAATGTGCTCCCATCCTCGCAGCATTAGACAATGCCAATGAGCAGTGCATCATCATCGGTGATGCTTCCGGTAAATTACATGCGATTGAACCAAATGCCACTGAAGCGAATAACTTCCCGATCACTCTGAACGGAAACCTGAAGGTAAGTGCCGCAATTGGATTCTTGGATGATGCCAATGAATTGGATTTGGCTATTCCGAATGATGTCGGTTTTTATCTCCTCGATATGAGAAGAACCTTGAACAACATTGCCTGGCCTTGCTTCCGTGCAACTCCACAGCGTGCTGCCAATTCTTCTACGATCACTCCGAATTCCGACATTACTCTGCCGACAGTGACAACTGCGCTGATCAGTAATTATCCGAATCCTTTCAATCCTGAAACGACAATCGCTTATTCCATCAAGAACCCGACACATGTGAACATCAAGATCTACAATATCAAGGGACAGCTTGTTAAAACATTAGTCTCTGAAGCCAAAGCATCAGGTACATACCAAGTTAAATGGAATGGTATGGACGATCATGGTCGCGGTGTCGCAAGCGGTGTTTATTATTATAGAATGACTGCCGGCAATTATCAGTCGGTTCATAAGATGGTACTTTTGAAATAAACAAACAAACATAGAAAAAGGCATCCGTTATGGATGCCTTTTTTTTATTAGTATTTTAGTACTTTATCCAGGAATTGCTTTAATTCTCCCTGTTTAGGTGCATCGAATATTTCCCCGGCATTTCCTATTTCCATCACCCTGCCCTCTGCCACAAACATGACATGATCTGCAACCTGTCTGGCAAATCCCATCTCGTGTGTGACCAGTATCAAGTCCTTCTGCTCTTCCCGTAATTCCTCGATCATATCCAACACTTCAGAAGTGAATTCAGGATCGAGAGCAGATGTCGGTTCGTCCAGCAGCAGAAATTTTGGTTTGATAGCCATAGCTCTGGCAATGGCAACCCTCTGCTTCTGACCACCCGATAATTGAATCGGTTTCTTATATGTATGATCCTTTAATTGGAATCTCTCCAATAACTCCATTGCCCTTGCCTCTGCATCCTGCCTGCTCATTCCATGAACGAGTTCAAGCGGAAGCGTGATGTTGCGCAAAGCACTCAAATGCGGAAAGAGATTGTAGGATTGGAAAACCATGCCTATGCTTTTCCTGTACTTCCTCAGCCACGATTCATGATACTGAATCTCTTCCCCATCGATCGTCACTTTCCCACTATCAGGATATTCCAGTCCTGCCAGGATTCTCAGCAGGGTTGTCTTTCCACCACCGGATGGACCAATAATGACAAATGCATGTATGTCATCGAGTATAACAGATACATGATCCAGGACAACCTGTCCTTCGTAGGTTTTGGTAATCCCAGAAAGTTCAAGTTTCATAATGGAACTTCCTTTCAAGGTACCGCGTCAACATGGATATGGGAAAAGTCAGTATGAAATATCCAATGGCAAGCGGAATATAACTTTCAAGTGTGGAATATGTATATGAATTCACTTCCTGGGCATTCAGCGTGAATTCACTGACCGAGATGATGGATAGAAGCGAAGAATCTTTTACCAGAGATACAAATTGACCTGCCAAGGGCGGCATGATCCGTTTCAGAACCTGCGGAATGATGATATATCGATATGTATCCCGTTTGGTAAATCCAAGAGATTTGGCAGTTTCGAGTTGAGTCTTTCCAATACTTTCAATGCCTGCCCGAATGATCTCAGATACATACGCACCAGCGAAAAAGGACAGGATCAGTATCCCGGCAACGTATCTGTTGTTCAGATGAAATGCACTCCCGATCACATAAAAGAATATCAATATCTGCACTAGAAGAGGTGTTCCGCGTATGATCTCGATATAGACTTTACTGATCATTCGATATGGAAGGAACCGTGATTGCTGTCCAACGGCAAAGAAAAATCCGATGAAAAGACTCAATACAAGTGAAAATAATGATATGATGATGGTCATCAGCCAGCCATGTATGAATTTCGCCTTGTATTTATAAATTGCCGACCAGTTAAAATGATATTGCAGTTGGCTGAAAGCAAAGATGAATATCCCGCTGATAATGATAAAGACAAGGATAGCGCTCAATACCCAGGCGAGATTGCTCCACTTGGGATGTTCATGGTGTTCCTGCGAAATAAAAAGCCCAGCCAAACGATGTCCTGTTAAAAGTAGAATAGATAGCCCATCTGCTTGAACAACTCTTTCTGTTCCTTCAAATATCGATCTCCAAGCCGTTCAAATCCGCCATCCTTTTTATATTTCTGCAAAAAGTCATTGATCTTCCCTTTTAGCTCAGGTTCTCCTTTCCTCATGGCAATGCCCCAATATTCCTTTTTGAACGGATTCAGGTTTGCCTTTGTCGTTTCCCTGTTCTTCGACCAATTGACATATGTGGACATCTGATCATATATGAAGGCATCTGCCTTTCCCTGTACCACTTCCAGCACACAGGCGCTTTCCTTATCGAGAACAAGCACTTTCGCCTTTTTCAGACTGTCTGCTGCGTACAATGCTCCAGTAGTTCCTTTTTTCACGGCTACTGTCCTATGCGGATCATCCAAGTCCCTGATATCCTTTACCGGGGATTTCTTTGATATGAGCAGGCATAGTCCGGTTTCCAGGTATGGATTCGAAAAATCGACTGTCTTGCTCCGTTCCTCGGTAATGGTCATTGATGAAATGATGATATCGATCTTCTTGGAGATAAGCGCTGGAATGAGTCCATCAAACCCAATATTCTCGATTTTCACTTCTTTGCCCAAAGCCTTCCCCAAGTCTTTTGCCATATCAACACTGATACCAGTTGGAGTTCCCAGCGAGTCAGTCATTTCGAAGGGTGGGTATGCCAGTTCCATGCCCACGATCAATTTGTTATTTTCAGGTGCTTTCACTTTGCATCCAAACATGAACAGGAGAGAAAGAACAAGGGAAAGTATCAGCAACAACCGAATGTACATGGTTCCTCCAAATCTTCTCTGGAATTTCTTGGCACATGGCACTTATCTATTCTGAATGATTAAAATCGAAGATGTCAAATTCTTTATTCTCCGCACTGTCCTCCGTAACCTGTAACCTTCTGTTCCAACTTTTAATTCTTAACTCTTAATTCTTAATTGAGCGAAGCGTAACCTTCTGCTCCCCCCCTACCACTTTTTGAAGATAAAGAATGCTGCCAGGATGATAAAGAAGAAACCGACAGCATAATTCCAACGAAAATCATCCTTCAGATAATATACCGAGAACACGGAAAAGACAACCAGGGTTATCACTTCTTGTATCGTCTTGAGTTGAGCAGTGGTAAACTGCTGACTTCCAATCCTGTTTGCAGGAACCTGGAAACAGTATTCAAAGAATGCGATCAGCCAGCTGACAACAATAACGGTCAATAAAGGCACATTCTTAAACTTAAGGTGACCATACCAGGCAAATGTCATAAAGACATTGGATACCAGGAGTAAAGCAATCGTACGCATTTTTTATCCATCGTTAATTATTTTATGAATTCTTATCGATTATAATAAGCATCTGGTGTCAATATCTTTACTTTGAAAACCAAATTCATTGACATCTTTAAGAATATGTAAATAATATGCAAAAGAATTTCCGTGGGGGGAAGAATCATGGAATTACTGGATACCTTGAAAAGGATTGATATCTTCGCTGGTTTATCAGATGAAGAATTGACTCAGGTTGCCAATCGTTTTGACAGATTGGAAGTAGCAGCAAATGAAGCCGTCATCTCTGAAGGTACTCCCGGTGATTTCTTTTATATCATCATTTCGGGAGAAGTGACCATTAACAAGGTTATTCCTGATCCCGATTCCACACAAGCCCCACTTACCGTGATGGGACCGAATGAGTTCTTTGGTGAGATGGCTCTCATCGATGAATTCCCCCGTTCTGCCAGTGCAATTGCGAATCAGGATTCAGTCCTTATTCGGATCGGAAAGGATAGTTTCATCGATCTATGCACGTCCTACCCCAAACTCCTGTTCAATCTGATACGAACCCTTTCCTTCCGTCTTCGTGAAACCAATACCCGTTTCATCGAAGCCCTTGAAAACATCATGAAGAAGAACAAACTTGCAGCCATTGGTATGGCAGCCAGCAAGATCATCCACGATATTCGCACACCTCTCACGGTGATCGTCCTTGCGGCACAGATCATAGAACAACTTTATCCGCAGGCGGCTGAATTCAGCCATGATATCATCAAACAGACCGATTTCCTCGATCAGCTTGTGAAGGAAATGCTGGATTATGCACATGGCAAGGAAAGCACGATCTATATTTCACCTTTTGATCTGGAAGAGACTATGAACGAACTTGTCCTGCATGGAAATCAGATCAGCAAGGGTAAGACGATCTCCTTTGAAGTGAATAACAAGGTCGATCAGAAACTTTGCCTCGATGGCATGAAGGTGAAGCGTGTTCTGCTGAATCTTCTAAAGAACAGTGTGGAAGCCATACCGGAAACAGGTACTGTTATCCTTGATGCCGATATCCAGGGCAAATACTTCCATTTCAGGATTTCCGATACAGGTCCCGGTGTACCTGATTTCATGCTGAAAAATCTCTTCGATCCCTTCTTTACAACCGGAAAGACACAGGGTACAGGTTTGGGTTTGGCGATTTGTGAAAAGATCATTCATGACCATCATGGGAACATCACCTATAAGAACAGGGATGGCGGTGGTTCACAATTCGACATCCTGCTGCCGCTTGTGTTTGAAAGACAAAATATTGAATAAATTCCAACGATTTGAATAAATTACTTGCCAGTAACCCGACCAAACTTTTCGTTGTTTCATTATACGAAATTTCAGGATGGTGAAACATGTCAAGAATATGTGATGTATGTGGAAAAGGTGCCCAAAACGGTAATTACCGTAGCCATGCCTTAAATGCCACCAAGCGTAAATTCTTCCCGAATTTGAAAGAAATCAAAGCTGAGATGAACGGCAAAGTCGAAAAGATCAAGATTTGTATGTCTTGCCTGAAAGCCAACAAGGTTAAGAAAGTCATCTAACATAATACCCATTTTGTAACATAAAGACGCCTATACCAGGCGTCTTTTTTATTTTCCCTTCTATTACCCCCCATCGCTTCGCTGATTTAAGAATGAAGATTTAAGATTGAAGATTTGCATTCACGGTCATCCTCGCGAGCCCTCTGAATTTCTCCCTTATGGTAAGGGAGATGTCACGAAGTGACAGAGAGTTAAGGGCAATTCTTTCCTTCCTGAGGTTGCGTTGCACTTCACCTTAGGCTATGTTATTTCGTCCTTGCAGGACTAATAATGTACGCAGTTTTATAAATCGCTATTCGATCTGCACTTTGTCATCCTCGCGAACCCTCTGAATTTCTCCCTTATGGTAAGGGAGATTTCACAAAGTGACAGAGAGTTAAGTCTGCTCTGGTTGCCATCCTCGCGAAGGCGGGGATCCAGAACTCTATCTGTCTTTGCCCTTCTATTAGTCATCCTCTCGAAGCCGGGGATGATTTTTGGGATTTGTATTGACATCTTTGCAGATGGTTTAACATATCATAATCAGCATTCACGACAAGGAGAGGACAATGGAGAACATTGTTGAAAGAATCATGGTTCCAGAAGATTGCAATATCATCTTCGGACAAGCTCATTTTATCAAGACTGTTGAAGACCTGTACGAAGCAATTGTCAATTCGGTTCCGCAAGTGAAATTCGGTCTTGTCTTTGCTGAGGCATCAGGACCCTGCCTTCTTCGCAAGGAAGGCAATGATTATGATCTGATCGAGATTGCAGTCGATAACATGCGGCGTATCGCAGCAGGTCATACCTTCCTCATCGTTCTTCGAAATGCTTATCCCATCAATGTCCTGCCTGCCATTAAAGACTGTCGGGAAGTTGTGAATATCTTTTGTGCCACTTCCAATCCTGTAGATGTCATATTGGCAAAGACCGACTTGGGAAGAGGCGTCATTGGTGTTGTGGACGGATTTTCACCCAAGGGTATTGAGTTGGATACAGATGTCTCGAACCGCAAGAAGTTCCTCCTTGATATTGGCTACAAGCGCTGATGAGACTGTTCCTTGCCTTTGAACTCCCAAGGGAAATTCAGCGTACCATATCAGACCTCCTGGTTCTTTATAAGAAAAGATATCCGGTGGGTGTGAATTGGGTTGCTCCCCATCAGATGCACTTCACGGTGCAGTTCATGGGTGAGATCAACACGCAGGATCTGCCTGAATTACGTGAATTCATCGCTTCCAAGGTGGGATTGCTCTATCCGGTGCTTATCCAGTATCTTGGCTGTGAGATATATCCTGCGAATAACCCGAAACTGGTCTGGCTGAAATTCAAATCAGAGGATAAGGGAATCCCCAAATTCTTACAGGAATTCAGGAAATTCTTCAGGGAGTTGGGATACGAACCGGATATGAAACCATTACAGTATCATGTGACGCTCGGGCGTATCAAAACCCCATTGCCCGTAGCATCTGAAAGAGAAATAAATGGGGCATTTCTTCCCTTGACGGAATGCAAGCTTTCGAATTTGGTTCTATTTGAAAGCAGGCTTACACCGACGGGTCCGATCTATAGAGCCATCGATGAATATGACCTGAATCTCTGATGTTGAGCAGGACTCCGATCCTGCTGAACCAAGTTTTTGGAGTTCACATTGCCTGTATGACTAACGTTTATCTCGAGGTAAGAGGCAATACGGACTTCAAAAACAATGCGATAATAATCTGAAGTCCGCACATCCTATTATCTTTTATAGTGCCAGGATTGAGTAGGATGTTTGAACTCCAGATTAGAAACATGAAGAAAATGTCATGCTTAACGAATATAAAGTGAATACAAAAATTAATACTATAGGAGGACAGCCATGGATAAAGCGAAAGAAGCTGCATTAAAGACTGCCATCAGCCAATTGGAGAAAAAATACGGGATAGGTACGCTCATGCGTATGGGCGACAAGCCAAACCTGGCTGTTGATGTGATTCCCACAGGTGCGATGAATCTCGATATCGCCCTGGGAATCGGTGGTATTCCCAAGGGAAGGATCACTGAAATATACGGAGCAGAAGCTTCAGGAAAGACGACACTCTCCCTTCACATCGCTGCACAGTCACAAAAACTGGGTGGCATCGTGGCATTCGTTGATGCTGAACACGCACTCGATCCAGCCTATGCAAAGAAGCTGGGTGTGGATACAGATAACCTTCTGCTTTCACAGCCGGATGGCGGTGAACAGGCATTGGAAATCGTTGAAGCATTGGTCAGGAGCAATGCGATAGACCTGATCATTATTGACTCAGTCGCTGCCCTGGTGCCGAAGCAGGAGATCGAAGGTGAAATGGGAGACAGCCATGTGGGACTACAGGCACGTCTGATGTCGCAGGCACTTCGTAAATTGACGGCTATCGTTTCCAAGTCGAATGTAGCTGTTATCTTCATCAATCAGACCCGTATGAAGATTGGCGTTCCATCCTATGTGAATCCAGAAACCACTACCGGTGGTGTGGCGCTGAAGTTCTATTCCTCCGTTCGATTGGAAGTGCGTAATGCCGGAGCCATCAAGGAAGTCGGAGCTGACAACTTGGTGATTGGCGCACGTACCAAGGTCAAAGTAGTGGAATTCCCCATTATATTCGGTGAAGGGATTTCCTATATGGATATCCTGCTTGAACTTGCTGTTGATCATGATATCGTGAAGAAATCAGGTTCATGGTTCTCTTATGGTGAGATCAGATTGGGACAGGGAGCTGATAAGGTGAAGATATACCTGAAGGAAAATCCTGAACTGCAACAGCAGATCGAAGAGCAGGTACGCAAGATCATTACACCGGCAAACTTCGAAGCAACGCGTGATGAAACATCTGAAGATAGTATCTAAGCCCGGCAGTAAAAACCAGTACATTATTAAAGTTGAAGATATAACATGGGGGATTCTCTCGAGGAGAATCCTCCTTTCTTATATCGGAAATGAATTGGAACTGGACGTTGATGATGGACTGCTGGAAGAAATCAGGTCTGAGATTCGCAAGAGCACCTGGCATCTCTTCCTGGATTATCTTGCCCTTCGGGAAAGATCGGTCAGCGAATGCAGGCAATACCTGAAACGCTGGAAAATTACCGGCGAGATGTCGGAAGAGCTCATTCAAAAGGCTATTGATAAGGGATATATCAACAATAAGCGATACGCTGAATTGCTTGTGTCATCCCTTGCAGAGCGTGGGAAAAGCAGGAATGAGATCAAGGCGAAACTCCGAATTGCAGGCATAGATGCCGGCACTGCCACAGATGCCTTGAAAGAGAACCTTTCATCTAAGGAAGAGGGACGTATCCTCAAGGAAACTGCCCTGAAGGTACTTGGGAAATACAAGGACATTCCAGAAAGGGAACGATTCCATAAGTGCATGGAATACCTGGTCAGGCGCGGGTTTTCTTATGAGGCAAGCAAGGAAGTACTTTATCGGTTAGGGAAATTAGGAGAACAGGACGAATTTGATTGAAGATTTAAGATGGAAGATGTAAGATTGAAGATTTATGTGGGAGAATAATGAAACATCAATTTTTAATAGTTTTTCTGCTGTTTATCAATATTTCGTGTTGCTTTGCAATTAAAGAAAATGATGCATCTTTTTTCTGAATGTTTCTGTGGATAGTAGGATTGCTCGTATGGGTATGGGATTCAAGAGTCAACTCGATTTTGGATTAGTAGTTGAACCTACACTGCTAAGTATCTCTATGATTAATCATGATCCTTTTAATAAGGGGATGACTAATCGTTCGATTGCATCTTGTGGGATAAGTCTTTTATCAACATCATTAGCACTTATAGGGCGGACTACAATGTCAGATTCACTTCAAGACAAATATCCTGTATGGTGGATACCAGTATTATTAACAAATAGTACGTATTATTTTCCTATAATGCTGCATGAAGATGCCCCACTGCGTATTGCTCCATTTATGAATATAGAGACTGAATATTTCATGTATAGGCCTAAAAAATGGGCACAAATCTCTCCCGGTGCAGGAATAGGTATAATTTTAGGGAAAAGAAACTCAATATTGGAGATTTCAAGTGGTTTTGAAAGAACTTTTCAATCAGACTTCCATGGAAAATCAGGTTCTCAGAATCTGTATTTTATGAGATTTTCTCTCTATTTTGGGGTAGGAGTGTGAGATGCATAATCGAAGATTAGAAGGATAAACACTGAAATCCCAAGAAGGAGATTATGTGAAATTATATTTACTCATATTCATCATATCATTGACCAGCATATCACTAAGTTTTGCTGAATCATCAATTGCTGATAGTTCCAGAATCTTCATAAATTATTGCCACGAGTATTATACTATTAACCGTGGTGCATTAGGTTATGGAATTGAGTTTATCAAAGGAATACATTCAGAATCAACAATCATTGGAATATCTCAAATCGCTCATGATCCTTATAATCACGGTAAAAAGAACTGTTCAATAGCGCCAATAGGTATCGCTTTGGTTTCAGCCTTGCCTTTAGTATATGCAGAATCAAAGCGCTCTAAAATAGGGGCAATTTTAAGCTCAATACCTCTTTATCTTACTAACACCACTATCTATGTTCCTCTGCAAGGACATGCAGATGTGCTGGTACACATTGCTCCCTTTATTAAAAATGATACAGATTATTATATGTTTCGGGATAAGAAATGGGGACAAACTACTCCCGGCGCTGGATTGAGAATATATTTCAGAGGACATTCATCCCTTGATGAATCTGGCATTGCAGTTGGTGTTGAAAGAGCATTTCAGTCTGATTTCAAGGGGGAAACAAAAAAACAGGATCTCTTCTTTTTCAGAGCAGGGTTTAATGTAAATTTTGCAGCAGCTATGAGTGTTTAGGAGTATTAAATCTTCACTGCTAGTTCTTAATTAATTTACTTGATTTTGGAGTTCAAATGCCCAAACAGATTCAAATTGAATACCAGACAAAAGGGCAAATGGACTTCAGAATCTCATTGAGTAATACTTGGGATTGAAGTCCATAAAATTCCCCGCTCTTTTGTAAAGAGAGGGGTTAGGTGAGAGTTAGATATCTGGTTTGAACTTAACAGAAAACAGGTTTTCGCTACCGAGAATGAAAATGTTGGTTTTGAAGTCCATTTACCCTTTTAATCAGTGATTCATCGATAGTTGGGTAAGGGTAATTGAACTCCAAATCCTCAGCTTTCATGTAAACCCCAACTCCCAAGAATCTTCCATCTTCCTTCTTAAATCTTCAATCTTCTATAAACCTTATAATTATGTATCACCACCCATGTAAAGAAGCCATTGGCTACCAGCAGGATAATATTGAGCAGGTAGGCTTCCTCCATGTATTGGGTGAAGATAAGATAGATCATAACGGCGAGCAGCAGTGTCTTCCAAATAATGATTCCCGGCAGGATCCCAAGTTTTTTGAATACCCATTTCGCAATTGGATTCCTTTCCCGGGCATAATGATTCGGACGTAGGACGATATAAGTCGAATGACCATCCAGGATATTCAGGATAACAAAGACAACCGCCAGTATTTTCGTGAGGAGATATGCATTCAGGACTGTCAAAAACCGAGTTCCTCCTCATGAGAGCCCATTGCATCGAGAGATAATTGCAGGAAATCATCGAGGCTGATGCCCAGTTTCTCACATTCAGCGATCTGCTCACGGGAAACACCCGCTGCAAAGCCTTTGGATTTGTATTTCTTCTTCAGTGATGAAAGTTCAATTGTCGAAATCTTCCTATCAGGACGCATATAAGCGCTGGCAGTGATGAGTCCGGTGATGGGGTCTGCAATCCAAAGAGCCTGGTCGAAGAGTGTCTCCACCGGTTCGTTGCCTGTGTGGGCACGTATTGCTTTCAGCATTTCATCAGTGAGTCCGGCGTCCTTCAATAACTCCATTGCCTTCTTCCCATGTTGGGAGAAATCGGAACCGATATAATCCAAATCGATGTCATGAAGCAAACCGGCAAGGTAGCTTTGTTCTGCATCGAGACCGAGTCTGGGTGCCAAAGATTCCATGACATGGGCAACTGCAAGGCAGTGATATCGTAGGCTTTGTGTCTGAAGATGCGTAAACAGCAGGTTCCTGGCTTCTTCGCGAGAGATCATGAGTTCTCCTTATCATATTGTCTGTTGCATTCGTAACCGCATACCGCAAATGCAACCGATACATTCAGTGAATTCTTCCATCCATAGACTGGAATCTCGATGATTCCATCACAGACTTGCAGTATTTCTTCTGTCAATCCCAATGCTTCATTTCCCACAATGATGGCAGCAGGATGCTTGATCTTCACTTCCATGAGAGACACAGCCTCTGTGGATGTTTCCAAGGCATAGAGAGTGTATCCTTGCGCTTTCAGTTCCTGCAGGACTTCGAGAATATCCTCCCGATGCTCCCAATTCACAACTTCATGAGTTGCCATGGATGATTGCTGTACCTGTAGCTGTTCCGGGGTTGGTGTATGTCCGCAGAGATAGAGTTTCTCCCATCCAAGGCATTCAGCCGTCCTGAATATGGAGCCTACATTGAATACGGAACGCAGGTTATGAAGAACGCCAATGAAAGGAAAGTCCCGCTTTTCACGTAGACCATCATATCTCTTGATCCCGGGTTGATCCATTCTATATCCATTCCCTGGAAAGATACCGTTTTTCTGTGTGAGGGTAAGGAAGTCTTCAAGAGAGTCGCATGCGGAGAGTTTCTCTGCAATATCCTGGTAGCTTGGCTGAATGACTTCCGGGCTGTATGCCGTGCATTCCATATAGGACACAATGAGGTTGATGCGCATCTCCACTTCATCCCAGTTGGCATGAAGGGCATCGAGAATGTCATTTAGGATGCGTTCCTTCTTCTCGGGTTCGAAGAGATTGAACTTCTCTTTTGAATAATGATAGACTTTCTTCATTCAACCTGCTCTTTTTTTCTTGAATGCAAAAGAAGGTTGTGTTAATTTGTCAAGGAAAGCGAAAAGAGAAAATGAGAAATCAGGAACAAACTGGAGAGAACTATGGTTTTCAGTTATCATAAAAGAATCTATGGCTATGAATGTGATTCCTACGGGCACATGAATAATGCAAGTTACCTGCAAATGCTGGAAGCGGCAAGAAGTGAAGCCCTGATTGGCATGAACATGTCCATTAATACATTGAGGGACAAAAACATTCATATTTATCTGAATCGTTTGGAGATTGATTTCAAGAAAGGTTTGAAACTGGAAGAGCAGGTTACAGTTAAAACCTGGATTGAAAAAGGGAATCGCTTGAGAGCAATCTGGATGCAGGAAGTATTTAATTCCAATGATGAATTATGCTGCCGGGCTTCCATTTTTGGCGCATTTGTGAAAGATGGCAGACCGCACAGGCTATCACCTGAGGAATATGAGATATTTGTGCCTTTTGTGAAGAATGTGCTGTAATACGGCATCATTGTTTTATACAAAGTATAGTACCAACCTATCTGGAGGGAGTTTCTTATGAATGATGAGTCCTTCCCTTTCTGGAGTATACCACAGAATGAGATACTTCAGCAATTACATAGCAAGCAAGAGGGTTTAACTGCACAGGACGCCAGACAAAGGCTCATCGAAAATGGCAGGAATACCCTGAAGAAGGAAAAATCCCATTCTTCTTTCAAATTGCTGGTCTCGCAATTTTCCAGTCCCATCATTATTATTCTTATCTGCGCTGCCATTCTTTCCATCTTCCTTCATGATACGACTGATGCCATCATCATTTTAACCATTGTAATGATCAGCGGAATCCTTGGGTTCTGGCAGGAAAAGGGAGCAGCCAATGCAGTGGCTCACCTTCTTGCCATGGTACGCATCTCTGCCCAGGTTCTCAGGGATGGCAAACCTATCGATATCCCTGTTGAAGAAGTGGTACCCGGTGATATTGTCATCCTCGATGCAGGTGATATTATTCCCGGTGACGGTTTGATACTCGATTCACAGGACTTGTTCATCGATGAATCCACATTAACCGGTGAGACTTTTCCTCTCGAAAAGAAGGCAGGTGAACTGCCTGTTGATACAGCATTGTCAGCACGTACCAATTCAGTATGGATGGGAACGCATGTCATCAGCGGTGATGCACATATACTGATCGTGCATACCGGGAAGAAAACAGAATTCGGAAAGGTAAGCGAAAGATTACAAATACGTCCGGAAGCTACGGAATTTGAGATTGGTGTTCGCCGTTTCGGGTATTTCCTGATGGAAGTAACCATCCTACTTGTCTTTGCCATCTTTGCTATTAATGTATTCCTCGCTAAGCCGGTGCTTGATTCGTTCCTGTTCTCCCTTGCCCTGGCTGTGGGTCTGACTCCGCAACTTCTACCTGCCATCATTAGCATCAATCTTTCTCATGGTGCAAAGAATATGGCAAAGGAAAAGGTGATTGTAAAGCGGTTGTCCTCCATCGAGGATTTTGGTTCCATGAATATTCTCTGCTCCGATAAAACCGGCACATTAACAGAAGGTGTTGTCACACTGCAGGAAGCATCTGATGGCGAAGGTAAGCCAAGTGAGAAGGTCCTTCTTTATGCATATTTGAATGCAGTGAATGAAACAGGATTCACCAATCCAATAGACCAGGCGATCCGGAATGCAAATCAGTTTGATGTCACCAGTTACAGCAAGATCAGTGAAATACCTTATGATTTCAATCGAAAGAGATTGTCTATCCTGGTAAAGAAAGATGAAAGCAGGATCATGATCACGAAAGGTGCTATCGCAAACATCCTTCCCATATGCGATAAAGCTGAAATGAATGATGGCAGGATTCAGCCTCTATCTTCCGTTACATCGGAAATTCAGAGACAGTTCGAAATATTCAGCGGGCAGGGTATGAGAACCTTGGGAGTTGCTGCCCGGATTGTTGATGATCATGAAAAATTCGGACATGATTCGGAACAGGATATGACATTCCTTGGTTTTATTGTTCTCAACGATCCTTTGAAGAAAGGCACACAAGAAGTGGTTCAGGATTTGAAGAAAAATGGCGTCACTCTCAAAGTTATTACCGGAGACAATCAACTGATCGCCAGGAATCTCGGTATGGAAATGGGTATTGCAGAACCCCAGATCATCACAGGAAGTGACCTGCACAGAATGAGTGACTCAGCCCTACGATCCAAAGCACCTCACACGGATATCTTTGCAGAAGTGGAACCGAATCAGAAGGAAAGGATCATTCTGGCACTCAAGAAAACAGGCAATGTTGTTGGTTACATGGGAGATGGAATTAACGATGCTTCTGCGCTTCATGCTGCTGATGTCGGCATCTCGGTTGACAGTGCAGTGGATGTGGCAAAGGAAGCAGCGGATATTGTTCTAATGGAAAAGAACCTGGAAGTGCTCAAGCAGGGAATTCAATTGGGACGAACCACTTTTTCCAACACGCAGAAATATGTTTTTATGGCAACCAGTGCCAATTTTGGTAATATGTTCAGCATGGCTGGTGCTTCGCTCTTCCTCAAATTCCTACCTCTTCTTCCAAAACAAATATTGCTCATGAACCTGATGACTGATTTCCCGGAAATGAATATTGCCTCTGATTCTGTAGATAAGGAAATGGTGATGACACCTAAAAGGTGGGATATCAAGTTCATTCGTAGATTCATGATCACATTCGGACTGATTAGCTCAATATTCGACTATCTTACTTTTGGTCTCCTAATTCTCATTCTTCATGCCTCGGCAGATGAGTTCAGAACAGGCTGGTTCATAGAATCTGTCGTATCTGCTTCTCTCATCGTATTAGTCGTTAGAACGAGAAGACCATTTTACAAAAGCAAACCGGGAAAAGCTCTCTTCATTTCCACTCTTATCATCGCCGCCATCACGATCATCTTTCCCTTCACTCCCGCTGCAGGGATGTTCGGATTCGGCAATCTGCCGTTAAAATTCATCCCCTGGCTGGTTTTGATCATTCTCCTTTACGTTATGACAGCAGAAATTACAAAGCATTTCTTCTACAAAAGAAAATGGAAATAACTTAGTCTTTCGTTTCAGGCTCATCACTTTCTTTCGGTTCTTCAACCGGTGGGTTTTCATCCATTGGTGGAATTGGCTCGATGTCTTCAATCTCGTGACTCTCCGGTTCCATATTGATACGCTCTGGTCCTGAAGGTATTTTAATCAGGTCTTCACTGTATTTCACCTGCTGGAAATAATCAAACAGAAACAGCAAACCTACAATGAATGGTGGTACCATAAAGGTAACCAGGGTCATGATATGCCCAAAAGTCCTTACAATGGCAGCAAATCCAAGCATTACAAGGAAAAAGAAAACAGCTCCAATGGAAGGATGCTTCCAGGCTGCCCAGAGAAATAATGCCATGACGATCGATGGAATGCTATGCATCAGAAAACCGACAATCAGCATATACCAGGGTGCAGGTTCGTCAAATACATCGAGAGAGAACATCGTAACGAAAAGAATAAAGAGTATTGTTATTATGCGGGGAACCCAGAATAACCAATTGTGTTTCATCTTTACTCCTATTTTTGTGTCCCGTTTTATAAAAAGTTATATATATAATGTATCTTTCTTTGTAATATTGGCAAATCTTACTAAGAATGGTAAATATCTTGCATTATCAAATGAATGTTCAGCAATATAATAATTGTGGACTTCTCTATATTTATTCCTCCCGCTATTGGGGTCTGCTTTGATTAATATCAACCTGCATCGTTTTTTTATTCATTGAGTTTATTACAGATTGATTATAGGAGAAGCTATGAAAACCATTTGGTTATTTGGGTTATGGATAATTTTAATAGGATTACTATCAGCGGTGGAAATTCCATTTTCCACATCGATGATCACAAACGATTCTAATCATTTTTCATCTTTTGTACGAATAGACCCGAATGATCAGAAAGCTGAATCCTTACCGACAAATGTATTGATTTGGTATGATGAAGAAAACCTTTATGCGTTATTCAATACCAAAATAGACAGTACTTTCACTAAGGGGAAATACGCTTCGAGGGATAATGGTTCTGAAGGGGACTATCTATATTTGTACGTTATTCCTTCTCCTTCCTCATTTAGTGATTATTTCTATTTGGCAACACCATCAGGTGCTTTATCGGATGGTACGAGTGACATCAATAATGGAACAAGCTATCTTTGGGACAGTTCGTATTCCTATTCTTCTGAAATCACTGACAGCACGTGGATTGTTCGGATGGTCATCCCCTTCAGGGATATACGTTTCAGCAATGAATCTCCCTATCAATGGAAAGTCAGCTTCATGAGATATAATGAATTCAACAGGGAATATTATGTGTACCCGTATTATGATAACAAAGTGAGTAAAGACTTTTATGCAAAAGCAATCGATATCGAACTGAAGCACAAAATCAAAAGACACCATGCCTGGAAATTCCGTCCTTATTATGTGAAGAGCTATGATTTAATACAAAAAACATCTACTTATGATCCTGATAACATTGGCTTGGATATGAGCTTTAATCCGGACACACGCACGAAAATGAAAATTACCCTCAATCCTGATTTCACAGATGTACCTCCTGATGATGCAGAAGACATATATAATGAAAAATACCCAACCTTCTACAGTGAGAACCGTTATTTCTTTATTGAGGATATAGATGCTTTTGGAGTCGATACCAGTCTGTTCAACTCAAGAAACATCGTACAACCACAATTCGCATTGAAATACACCGGTAATAGTGAAACTTGGACATATGGCTATCTGTGCGCAAAGGATAAAAAGATAACGGAAGATGGAGCTGTGGTTAATCCGGATGACTTTTATCAATTAGCTGCCGTGAGTAAGCAAGGCAATCGTTATTCCTTTCACTTTGCAGGGGCAAGCAGGACCAATGAGGGATATTATAACCATTTTGTGGCTGGAGACGGGAAATGGGAACCTTTGAAAAAGTTACATTTGTCTACTTCATATCTGGTTAGTACACGAAAGTTCAATGATTCTTCTACACCAGATAATGAAATTCAGAGGGGAAGCTACTATCAGTCTTCTGTCGAATATCTGCCCGGTAATTGGGACATTTCCTTCTCCAATGCAATGGTTGAAAAAGACGTAGCGCTTGACATGGGTTATCTCTATGATCCCGGATATATTTCATACGACTGCATGTTGAATTGGAAATCAGATCCCAAGGAGAGGTTTTTTCGGAAAATATTCGTACTTTCAGATTTCGTCTATGGATGTAAAACCGAGCCGCATCATCCTTTTGATGTAGTTGGAGGGAATGCTTCCTTAATCATCGGATATCTTCCCAAATTCACAACAATGGTGCAACTACAAAGAGATCGAAGTGTGTTTCAGAAAAAGGAACACGACACCTATCAAGGACTCTTTAATATCGGATATAATAAGTGGGCGATATTTCATCCCACCGTGAAGATCATCTATGGTCAAGCCATCGTATATACTTTGAATGAAACAAAGAAAAAGATTACAACTTCCTTTTCCGGCTATGGAAACCTGAAGCAAAGTCTTTCCTGGTCTGCCAGTGTGTCACATTATGAATATGGCTATCCTACCATCAGCTATATACATGCAGGACCGGACACGATTCCGATCACGATGGATAACAGCTATGAAATAATCAATGCCTCCCTGGATTACAGCTTTTCCAACTCAATGTCGATCAATAATGGACTCAACATTTCAACCTATAAGTCGGGTCAGCGATACTCGGATTTGACTTACTATACGAATTTCAAATATGAGTTCCGCAAGGATTGGTTCCTTTATATTGGTTATAAGACGAGTCAGTGCCAGGATGAACCCTCAGATTTCTTTGATCTGCAGGGACATTTCGATCGTTATTCCGCCAGTGCGTACATGAAGATCAGCCTTACATTATGATGAGAAGATAATGGAAACCGGAAAGAAAACTGTGATGAATATCCTATAAATCACTATAGGCAACTCAAACGAGTAAAAGAGAAAGAACCTTAAGTATCCCTTAACCATCTCTTAAGCCTCCCCCAAACATCTCTTAGGATCTAAGAGATTGTTAGGTGTGGTATGATGGAAGTCTAAGTGTCATTTGATATCATTTCATTGAGACCTCTTTTAATACAAAATGAGTAATCAGGGGTTGCTATCTTTCCCCGAATTTGTGTTCAATAACTGGAAAAGCCCTTTTTGCTTGACATGAATCAATTTTCATAATCTCTTGCCGTTGAAGTAAATCGAACAGAGAGGTAATTCCTTTATGGAACCTGGCCCTAGTTATTTGATGTTCAACATCATTCCGCGTACGGGGAGGATATGACCATATAATTCATTCTCACCTGCGCAGGCAGCAATGTGAGGATGTATTATGCGAAAAGGAACCTTAAACACATTCATTCACTTGAATGTCCCTTTTTCATATTTTGTAATCACAAATTCCCATTTCATTTGCTGTATCCATATACCGGAGACCAGTGTACTCTTTACAGAGATTCTCTGTGCGAAGGAGGTATGATATGATCCAGTATTTCAAAGCCCAAAATCATATGTTCACCAAGGCTGCGAACTACGAGGAAAGCGATTGGCTTCATATTGAAGAGCCCACAAAACAGGAATTAAAGGCAATCGCCGATCGTATGGAGATTCCATTTGACCTGATGACAGACCCCTTGGATATAGATGAAAATTCCCGTATCGAAAGTGAAGATGGCATCCTTTTCCTGATCATCCGTGTCCCAGTGTTCTCCAAGCTGAATGAAATCCCATTCACGACTGTTCCCATGGGTATCATTATCGCCAGGGACAAGGTTTTGACTGTTGCTCCCTTCAATAATGAAATTCTGACATCCTTCAAGGAAGGAAAGAACAGACCATTCCAGATCACGCAGCAGAACTTTGTCCTCCAGATATTCTACAGGACTGCCACTTGGTATCTGAAGCATCTGAAGGAGATCAACAGGCGTACTGGTGTCATTGAGAAAGAACTCCATCAATCCATGAAGAACAAAGAGCTGTTGAAGCTTCTTCGTTTGGAAAAATGCCTTGTTTATTTCAATACGTCACTTCGTTCCAATGAATTGGCATTGGAAAGACTTCAGCGCTTTCGCTGGCTGAGAGAGAATGAAGATGCTGCTGACCTGCTGGAAGACGTTATCATCGAGAACAAGCAGGCTATTGAAATGGCAAATATATACAGTAACATTCTCAATGGGATGATGGATGCCTTTTCTTCAATTATTTCCAACAATTTGAATATTGTGATGAAGATACTCACCGCGGTCACCATTGTCCTGATGATACCAAACCTCATCTTCGGATTTTATGGCATGAATGTTCCCACTCCATACCAGCATTTGCCTTGGGCTTGGTGGTTCAGCATCGTATTTTCAATGTTCCTGGCAATTCTGATTGTCATCGTATTCAGAAAGAGAAAGCTATTCTAATTCATAGAATCAAAAAGGAAAATGGGAGGAAAATATGAAGACGTTCTATCTTAGCACCGTACTAAGGCATCATGTATATTCTACTCCCAATAATCCCATTGGCGTTCTAATGGACTTGATCGTGGATATCAACCATTCCCGTCCAAAAGTCGTAGCTGCGAATGTCATGATTGACGATCATATCCGTTGCATAGATTTGAGCAGTCATAGTCTCATCAGTGTTAAAAAGAAGACTTGCCTGCTGGTTCCCAAGATCAAGAATTTCGATCCAACAACAATACCCTGTATCTATCTCGTAAGACATTTGTTGGATAAGCAGGTGGTGGATGTTTCCGGCAGGAAAGTCGTTCGTGTGAATGACCTGCGACTTGCAAATGTCAATTCTGGCACTTTCCTGGTTGCTGTCGATATTGGACTCGAAGGTGCACTTCGTCAATTGGGACTCGATAAGATCGCTTCCTCCCTTTACAAACTATTCGGGAAATCATTGCCAAACCAGTTGATTCTCTGGGATGATGTGGAAGCCATCAATTACGATGACATGGGTATCCAACTGGCAAAGCCCTATCAGAAACTGACAAAACTTCATCCTTCTGACCTTGCTGATATCCTGGAAGATCTGGATAGCAAAGCTCTGATGGACGTCTTCACGTCACTTGATGAGGAAAGAGCAGCTGATGTTCTGGAAGAGATGGAACCTCAGGCACAGCGCAGTGTCTTGGAGAATATGCCTATCGACAAGGCTGCTGATGTTCTCGAGAAGATGCCGTCTGATGAGGTTGCAGATATTCTCGATGAATTGGAAACAGATAAGGCAGAAGAATTGTTGAGTGAGATGGAATCCGAAACATCGGATGAAGTACGTGAACTGATGGAGTATCCCGATAACCAGGTGGGAAGCCTGATGTCCACTGACTTCGTAGCCATGCATGAGCTGATGACCGTTGAAGATGCATTCAAGGAACTTCGTCGTCTTCAACCCGAAGCCAACACCATCTATTCCCTCTATGTCCTGGATAACAGTGACAGGCTTGTCGCCACCATTTCATTGCGTGATCTCGTTTTGGCTGAAATGAGTACCCAGCTGGTCAATATCATGAATCATCAGGTCATTTATGTGCACGATAATGATAAGATTGGTATTTTATCGGATATTATCGCCAAGTACAACCTATCTGCCGTTCCCGTTGTCGATCACGACATGACCATGCTCGGTATGGTCATCATAGACGATGTGGTGTATAATCTTCTCCGCCATTTGAAGAAGGTATAAACATACAAGGCTGTCTATCAGCTCTATTTAATTCCCAACTGGTCTAAAATAAAGGCGTATTGAAAAGCAATTTCCTGTGTGAAGCTATACCTTCCGGAAGCACCAAGATGTCCTTCCATGCTCATATGAAGTAGAAGAGGATTTTGATCTGTCTTCATGGATCTCAGCTTCGCCGTCCATTTCAAACTCTCCCAGAAATTGACTCTTGGGTCGTTCAGCCCTTCCGTAATCAGCATTGTCGGATAATTCTGTGCCTTCACATTCTGGTATGGACAATAGGATTGGATGTATTCACCATAGATCGGGTCATTCGGATTTCCCCACTCCTCATATTCCGGAACCACTCCGAAGAGATTGGGATCGAGCATGGTATTGAGGACATCGACGAAAGGCACCTCAGCAATGGCGATCCTGAACAATTCGGGTCTCATGTTCACAACAGCACCAATCAGCATACCACCTGCACTTCCGCCATCAATGACAGTCTTTTCTTTGCTTGTATAGTTCTGATTTTGAAGCAGTTCAGCACAAGTGATGAAATCAGTGAATGTATTCTTCTTGTTCAGCATGCGTCCCATGTCATGCCATTTCTGCCCCAGTTCACCACCACCTCTGATATGTGCATATGCATACACAAATCCTCTATCCAATAGTGAAAGTCTGTAAGATGAGAAATATGGGTCACTGGTATCCCCGTAGCTGCCATATGCTTCCAGGTAGCAGGGATTGGAACCATCATGCTTGAACAATGATTTTTTGTAATTCACAGCAATGGGTATCTTCGTTCCATCATCTGCTTTGGCATAGATCACTGTCGAGACATAATCCGATGCATGATAGACTTTTCCAACCTTCTCCTGTTTCAGTACTTTCATGCCGTAAGTCTTCATATTGAATTCATAGGTAGTACCAGGTGTTGTGAATGAATTATAGTATAATCTGAGAGTATCTGTGTCGTAATTGGGTGTGTAACTAGTGGAGATGGAATAATTCTGTTCCGGGAAGGCAATATAATGGTCGAGATTGGATTTCAGTGATTTCACCAGCATCCTCTGCTCACCATTCACTCTTTCCGAAACTACCAGGTAATTCTTGAATAGCTCGATACCTGAAACAACAAGCGTATCGGAAGCAGTTATCACGGTTTCCATCTTTCTTTGTCCGGCAACATCCCACTTCCCTTTCAGAAGCTTGAAATCGATAGCCTTATCTTCATTTGTCAGTTCATATACATCATCCCCATGAAAGGAGATATAATACTGTATCTCGGGTATTCTCTTCTGGAATAGGTCAAAATCATTTTGGGGATTATCTGCAGAAACATAGTAATTTTCACTTGTTGTATGGCTTGCTGTGCAGAGCACGATCTGTCTCTCATCTTCGCTTCTGCCGATTCCAATATTGAAAGCGGAATCCTTTTCCTGGTAGCAAAGTGAATCCGGCTGAGGTACTCCGAGTACATGACGATACACCTTATCGGTTGTCGCATTCTGCAGATTCAGCATCGTATAGATGAAGGTCTTATTGTCGTTCGCCCATGCCAATTCATCAATTGGGTAAATGGAGTCTTGGAGCATTTTGCCCGTCTCAAGGTCCTTGATGAATAGAGCATAGGTCTCATTTCCAATATCATCCACTGAAAAAGCCAAATAACGTCTATCCGGGCTGTATTCATATAATCCGATTTGGTAGAATTCATGTCCCTTTGCGAGTGTATTCACATCCAGTATCACTTCTTCCTTTGCTTTCATGCTTCCCTTTTTCCTGCAATAAACCGGATACTGCTTTCCTTTTACGTCTCTGGAATAATAGAAGTAGCCATCCTTGAAGTAGGGAACTGATTGATCCTGTTGAATAATACGATCATTCATTTCCTTGAAGAGCTTCTTCTGGAGAGGTTTGGTATGTTTCATGAAAGCATCTGTATAATCATTTTCATCTTGAATATACTGAAGGACATGAGGTTTCTTCAGTTCAGGGTCTTTCATCCAGGAATAATCATCCTGTATCGTCTTACCATTGAGATAGAATCGATCCGGTACAATTGGAGCTACCGGTGGTTTAAGCTGTGCTTTTCCATATAATGACGAAAAAAGAGCCAATAAGGCTGTTGAGAGCAATATTCTGATTGTTAATTTCATTTGTTTGTTATCCTAATATGTGAATAATTCCTTCAATTGATTTGAGTCCATTGTCTTGAGCAGTGTCTGACCATTTTCGATGATCATCTCGAACAACTCCCGTTTATTCTTTTGCAGCAACTGAATCTTTTCCTCAACCGAACCACGTGTGATCAGCTTATATACCTGTACTTTCTTGGATTGCCCAATCCGATGCGTTCTGTCGATCGCCTGGTTTTCTATCTGCGGATTCCACCATGGATCAACCAGGATGACTGTATCCGCAGAAGTCAGGTTCAGTCCAAACCCTCCAGCCTTCAAGCTGATAAGGAATACCCTGATGTTATTGTTGTTATTGAAATTCTCCACATGATGCTGACGGTTTTTCGTCTCGCCATCCAGGTATTCAAAATTGATCTTATTCTTGATGAAGAGATCACGAATGATCTTCAGCATTTGAACGAACTGACTGAACACCAGCAGCTTCTTCCCGCTGCCGATTGCATCTTCCACCAATTCCATCAGTAATTCCACCTTCCCCGAAAGTTCTGCATCATGTTTCAGGTCAGATTCAACCAGTGCAGGATGATCCGTTATCTGTCTCAAGCGTGTTAAGGCAGTTAAAACATGTATGAAATTGACAGGTGGTGTGGGTATTCCAGTGGTTTCGGATGGAATCAGAAAAAGGTTCTTCTTCACTTCATCCAGAATCTGCAAATACATTTTCTCCTGTACAACAGACATCTTCGCATATAAAATCTGTTCCTGCTTATCCGGCAATTCCAGCAATACTTCCTTCTTCTTACGACGCAGAATGAAGGGAGAGACCATCATGCTCAATTCTTCACGTGATTTTGCTTTATTGATGATCGGGTCTGCATATTCTTCTCTGAACTTCTTCATACTCGGTAGAAATCCAGGCATCAGGAAATCAAAGACTGACCACAATTCTGTCAGATCATTCTCCATCGGTGTTCCCGAAAGAGCGAGTTTATGATCTGCCTTCAACTTCTTAATTGCCTTCGTACGCAATGCAGAAACATTCTTGATATGCTGCACTTCATCCAGTATGATATAGCCGAAATGAATCTCCTGCAATTCCATCAGGTCATTTGGGATAATGGAATAGGAAGCGATTATCACATCTACATTCTGATTCTTCAGCAGATCGATACGTGTATCCTTGCTTCCCTCATACAGCAGATAATGAAGACTGCGATTGAATTTCTCGATTTCCAGCGCCCAATTGAAAAGTAGTGTCTTGGGACATATAACCAGGGAAATCTTCTTTCCCTGCATACCCGATAGGATCGAGATTGCCTGTATGGTCTTCCCCAATCCCATTTCATCAGCAAGGATTCCACCCAAGCGATAATGCTCCAACATCTTCATCCAAAAGAAACCAGCCTTTTGGTAACTACGCATAATAGGCTGCAGAAACAGCGGAATCTTATCCTGCTGTTCCAGCTTCCTGTTCAGAATGGAATCGTACATTGCATCGAAGTAGGAATCCCCGAGTATACGGATAGCCGGATTCGAATCACTTAAGTGATAGAGGAAGGGAACATAATAGCTGTGAAGGCGATATACCTTATCCTTGGCTATTTCACTCCTTGAGAGGACATTATCCAATTGGTCGAAGTTTTCCTTATTAGAGAAGAATACGAGCCTGCCATCCTTGAGTTTCATGAACTTCTGCCTGCTCTTGAAGAATTTCTTCAATTCCTCATGTGTGAAGGAGAAGTCCTTGTATTCATATGTAACATCATAGGTGAACCAATCGATCTCAGCATCCTGCCTGGCATTGATCTTTGCCTGTAGCGGGACTTTGTAAATGAATTCCTTCCTCAGTTCATCCGAGATCTCGATATCCCAGTTCTCTTCTGTCAGTTCAAATATAGCCTTCTTCAGTGCTTCGATGTTTTCGTCACCGGCAAAGACCAATACTGCATCTGTTTCAAGCCTGTGGTATTGGGCTTCCGGTAATTTATCGAGAAAGAGTTTCACGTCGAATGGTATTTCCGGTGGAATATAGAACCAGGCATCATGACTGCCAACTTCAAAGCGCACTAATTCCGAGCCGTAACGAATGACGGATAAAGGGATTTCAATGCCATCCTCGTAGGAAAGGTTCCCATCCATGATGATATTCTCCTCTTCCTTGTGAAGGCGAAAATGAATATGCGGAGGTTCATCATAGATTTCAGGTAAATTAATTTCCTCTTCAAAATCAAGATAGCAATGCTGCAGTGCTAATTGGCGGGATACAATAGCATAATAATAAACGAGGTCTTTCCTTTTCAATGGGTATCCGAACTGGAATATCTGCTGTGTGACATCCACCGTGAAAGGAAGGTCAACGGAATATACCTCATTCCGTATGAGAAGATACGTTGCCTGGTGAACGTAGTATGCAGATATTTCCTTGTCCAATACCGGTTTCAGCAGGTAATTGTATGGATCGACCTGTTCTATGCGAAAGTTCAGGTTCAAGCTTTCTTCGCTGAAGATCAGCCTGTCACCGGTTTCTTTGATGAAAATCTTATGCTGAAGACTGGCAAGATGCGGGAAGAACTGCACAAAATCATGCTTGTAAATGGTAAAGAACTGCCCTTTCCTGCTGAAGGAGCATTTATGCTCATGCAGCATTTTCAGGAGTGCAAGTTCATGATCGCTGAAAGCCAGCATCTGTTCTCTCGCTTCATCGAGCAGGACACGGTCTTCATCCTTCAATTCACGATTTGCCATGATGATTGCAATAAGCCTGATATCGATTCGACTGTATCCTTCAAAGAAAAAACGTATCTTATTTGATTCTGTATCATAAATGTCTGCAATGAGTATCTGGCTGTTCAGCAACACTCTCTGCCAGAATTCGTTGTATTTCAGGATACGTCCGCGATAAACCTGTGTAGTCCTTTCCTGCAGGATTTCAGTTCCCAGGTGATTGTAGGCATAGTCCAGCACGGTAAGGTAATGGGCACATGTATCCTCGTTGGGATGAATAGAGCAGGAATGCTGGAGAACGACTTCCTTATTGGGATCATACAGCAGTTTTACCTGTGCGGGATAAAAGAGTTTGTCGGAAGGCGATGACTGAAAATGAAACAGGTAATTACCATTTTCATCCAAGCTCTTTCGATATTCGATGAGAGTTGGATCCAATAATATCAGTGATTTTTTGAAATACCATGTGTTTGAGTGCTCATGATATTCCTTTCTGAATAATCTCGCCATTTCCATCCTCTGGACTTGCACTGAAATGAAGCAAATCGGTTAAGATATGTTATGATAGGGTTTTTTGTAAATGTTTTTTCTTAAACGGGCTTCTAAGAGTCTCTTGAGATTATTACGGTACGATTATGGTAATTTACTGTAATGCTACCGTATTAGTACTGTATTTGCTTTTCTGAAGCTCAATGAATTTGCCATAAAAATGAATCAGGTCCTGACAAATATATGTTGAATAGTCTATTTTCTGCAATCCATTAGGTTCAATGCCAATTAGTTGTTATTTAACTTCAGAATACGTCACCTTCATTGTTTCGTTCTTCATATCTTCTTTATCAGAACTGGTAAAACACAGCAAACCATTAGTTCAAGCATTTGATTTTCCCGCTTAGGTACGTCATCCTGCGGTAATTGTGGGGTATTCTAGCGGTTATGAAAGGGTTATACCATATGCAAAGTGCGATATATTTAAGTGATCAGAATGAAACTGCTTAAGAATAGTTTGAAAAATCAATTTGACTTATATCACTACTTCTAATAAAAGATGTATCTAGATAATGATAAATGAGGATAAATGCTCAAATATATTTATAGAAATTTACAGAATTTGAAGAATACGGCCTTCATCATTAATGACACCCCGTATACTTATGAAGAGACTTATCGGCTTGTAAACAACTATCTGTCGTTTCTTCAAACACTTTCGGACATCGATTCAATCGGTATCGTGATGCACAATGACATCGAAACATATGCAATGATTATTGCATCAGTTCTTAGTGATACAGGTTATGTAATATTGAATCCCGAAAACCCCTTGGAAAGGAATGCTATAGTCGTTTACGATGCGAAACTGAGTTGTATTGCCGGCAGCACAGAGACAGACTCCGAGATAATTCCCTCTGATGTAGAATTCCATTTCTTGTCCAATATTGAAGATATAATGGATATCGTTCCCTTTCAGGAACCTGACGATAAAAAAACAGCATACATACTGTTCACTTCGGGAAGTACGGGAGTTCCGAAAGGTGTGCGTATCACAAAAAAGAATCTGAGAGCCTTCCTGCAGTCGTTTTTTGAGATTCCAATTGAAATCAAACAGGAAGATCATTTACTACAGATGTTTGATCTGACCTTTGATGTATCCGTAGCCATGCTGCTTTTACCACTGATCAGGGGAGCAACGATCTATACAGTGAATTCATCCAATATCAAATATCTTGATATTGCAAGGGTGCTTACTTCATATCCAATCTCGGTGGCATGCCTTGTTCCTTCTGTAGTGTCGCTGTTAAGACCATTTCTGCCTGAAATCAACCTGCCAAAAGTCAGGACTTGCATCCTCACCGCAGAAGCAACATCGAATTCACTCCTGAACGATTTGAGACCAAGTATTCCCAATGCAGATATTTGGAACCTCTACGGTCCCACAGAGGCAACAGTCTGGTGTTTGGCATACCTTACCAATCCACATACTGAGATGGAATTATATCATGACCTGATTTCTGTTGGACATCCCATGCCGGGTATTACAGCGCTGATTAAAACAGATGACGGTATAACAGATGCAATGAATGAAAAAGGTGAATTATTGATTGGAGGTGAACAGGTCGCCTGGGGATATGTAAATGACGAAAAGAAGAATCAGACTGTCTTTCAAATGATACATCATGGCTCTCAAGATTTGAGATGCTATTATACCGGTGACATCGCATTCTTCAATGAACATGGCAATATCATGTATTGTGGAAGAAAAGACCATCAGGTCAAAATCCAGGGTTATAGAATTGAACTGCATGAAATTGAATATCACGCAAAGAAATTCACAAATTGCAATGCAATTGCTGTTGCAAAAGAGATAAAAGGCAACACACAGTTATTTTTATGTGTCGAGAATTTCACTGGAGCTGATGAAGACCTGATCAGTTACTTGCAAAACAAATTGCCTGTATATATGATTCCAAAACAAGTGATCCATTATAAGCAGTTCCCGGTAAACAGCAGCAGCAAGATCGATAGAAAGAAACTTGAACATGCGATTGAATCTTAACAGGGAGCATTTAGATGGATGAAATGTCATTGAATCAGCGTAACTGGGAGAGTCTTATTGCTTTGTATGAATATGTTGCTGCATCAGACGTCAAGTTTACGAAAATTACTGAACCTTTCACTGCATATCTCTCTGATTATTATGACTGGCCTAATTTCATAATAATCGATTCAATTGGAAATGATTTCTCTGAAAGAGTTGAAGAGTTATCGGATTTGATCCCTAGATACAAAAAACAGCCTTATGTGCTTTGTCACCCACTTCTAGCAAGGAATACAGGATTATCAGAAATATTTGAAAACCATAATATACGTCAGTTCGACCAGTGGGTCAACACTTTCTATGATCTCAAATGGGGATTACCTAAAGATGTACCAATTCAGGAATATCGAACAGAGATTGTAACAACTGATGAACAGAGAAAAGTTTGGGCAGAAATCGGAAGCAATGTATTTCACCATGGGCGCCCAATCCCAGTTAATTCATTTACTGGGAACAAATTTATGCTTTTAATTGGCTATGCTGATGAAGTACCCGTTGCCACAACAATGATATTCTTTGATCAGGAAATAACATCCACGTATTATGTTGCTGTATTAAAAGATTATCGTGGGAAGGGCTATGGATATCAAATAACGAGAGCTGCATTTACAGAGATAAAAAAACTCGGATATGATATCAATATGCTGCAAGCAACTCAAGCCGGGATTAAATCTTGGTTAAGATATGGATACAAAGCGACAGGTTCAATAGATATCTTTATGAGATTAAGCGCAAGATAACTGGAGGAAATAATGGATAGAAAGCAAATCGTGACCGAAGTTGAACAGGTAGTTGAGAAGATATTGAAACATAAGGTCACATTGGAAGATGAAACCATCGCCGGAGAAGTTCAAGGTTGGGATTCTCTTACACACATGGAAATCATTGTGGCAATCGAAAAGCACTTCAACATAAAATTCAGTTTCATGGATATCATGAATTTCCAGAATATGGGTGATATGTTTGATTGCATCTTAAACAAGACTGCAGCCAATGGTA
>Ga0116171_10000787_pt1 | contig 32974 bp, 30 predicted proteins | sample AD_JPNHW2_MetaG_FD_89798 | JGI IMG/M metagenome (GOLD analysis project Ga0116171, IMG submission 89798) | Active sludge microbial communities of municipal wastewater-treating anaerobic digesters from Japan - AD_JPNHW2_MetaG | ecosystem: Engineered > Bioreactor > Anaerobic > Digestate | place... | reverse complement strand
CTCGGGCGGGATCGCGGCGGTGATGAAGATCTGGGTATCGGTCTCCACTACTTCGTAGGGGATGTCGTCATCACCGTTGTCTGCCCCGCCGGGGAAGATCCCGGGTTCTCCGGATGCGTGCCGGGTCACGATGGTGTACCCGATGATGCGGGCGTGCTCGGCTTCGGGCATGTTCCGCACGATCTCTTCGACTATCTTTGAGAGGTTGCCAAACACTTCATCGTAGGGATTGTTGGGATTCGTCTGCATGGACTCCTCTTAACTGTATCCGGTTCTTCTTTCTTGATACAAGGCCTTTCTTCTCGAACTCTGCAAGGATCGGCCCGAGTTCCTCTTCGGGGCACCCGGTCGCCTCCACGAGTTCATCGGGAGTCAGGGGTTCGTGGGAGAGGGCAATTGCTACAGATAGTTCTCGCTCGCTCCTGAATAAATCTGTATGGTTGCGGGCAAGATCGGCAATTTTCGTATCGATGTCGTGGTTGAGCTGTTCGAGGTGCGCGACCATCTGGTCGTGGGCCTGGACCATCTTTGCGAGCATGAGAACCGCCTGCCGGGTCCGCTCGTCCGCTGCGGTCCGGGTCTCGTCTTCCAGCCCGGTCACAACGATCTGCAGGTTCTTGAGACTGACGTCAACGAGGATGTCGTTTGCGAGGTAATAGTACTTGCGCCGGCGGTCGTCGGTCTGGCAGGAGAGGATCTCCTCCCGCTCCATGAGCTGGAGATGTTCGATGACGGCCTTGGGCGAGATCATGAGCGTCTCCGATATTTCGGTGACAAAGCACGGTTTCTGCCGCAACAGCCGGATAATACGCCGCCGGTTCCGGTTCCCGAGAATATCCAGGAGCCGGGCGACCTCTGCGAGATCTTCCATAGATTTACTTAATGTTAGTGTTGCGAGTTTATAAAGAAAGGGCTGGAGGGGTTTTGATAAAATCACGGGTTGATTGATACGTGTTGCATGGCTCCTGGATCGATTTCGACATCCATTGTAGAAGGCTATAATAACAAAATCCGACAGCGTATCAGCCGATTTGACAGGAAAACTGCTTCATTTTCAAAAAGTGTCTTTTCATGTATCTATACTTTGAATATGTTTTTAGTTTATGAGTAATTTCATCGATTAAAAAACGGAATAAAACCCCGGCTATGATTGAGGGTCTTACCGATCATGTCTGGTCATGGACGGATTTTTTTATCTCACCATTTTCAGGTGTACGTTAGATCAATACCAAAAAATGAGGGCTCCGGAAAAAATTGATTGTATTACCAGTTCCCGGCAACCGGCTTGTCCACAGTAGTCCCGAAGGAATATTGTCGGTCGGTAGTTGACCCATCCCACTGGCCGTTACCGTTGTAGTCAAGGTACCATACGCCATTCCGGAAGACCGCAATCTCACTTTTTGTACCGCCATTCCATTTCCCGGCAACGGGTTTGTCGCCATACTGGCCGAAGGAATATTGCCGGTCCGTGGTTACCCCATCCCACTGGCCGTTACCGTTGTAGTCAAGGAAGAATAATCCATAGAGATAGAGACCGATCTCTGACTTCCCGTTCCCGTTCCAGTCCCCGACAACCGGTATCGTTGCCGCTGCATTGTTGGCATTCACACTGTTGGCATTGGTGCGGCTGCTCAACAGGCTTGTGGCACTGGTGTCAAGAAGACTGAACGTATACATACGATCAGTTACGGTACCCTCCCACAGTCCGTTCCCGTTATAATCAAGGTACCAGTCCATTATCAGTCCATTGTTGCGAAGACGGGCTATCCCGATCTCGGCTTTTCCGTCCCCGTTCCAGTCACCATAGACTACGTTTTGATCATCTACTCCATACGTGTATTGCCGGTCGGTTACAGCACCGTCCCATTTCCCGTTTCCGTTGTAATCAAGCAGCCAGGTACTGCCATACCGCTGGATGCCTATCTTTGTTTTCCCGTTGGCATTCCAGTCCCCTACGGCGGGCATATCTATACTCGTACCAAAGGAATATTGTCGGTCGGTTACAGCGCCGTCCCATTTCCCGTTTCCATTGTAATCAAGCAGCCATGTCCCACTGCGGAATACGCCAATCTTATCTGCACCCGTTGTGGGGCTTGAGGAGGTCCAGGTACTCGTAACCGTATTGGACGTTGATACCTCCCCATCAGAATCGATCATAGTTGCTACGATAGTGTCAGTACCGACTGTAGTTCCCGTGTAGGTGAAATAGGTAACACCCGTACTATCGGTAGTACCACGTCCGGTTTTTGGAGAGTTTGGACCTGAGGTGATCGAAAAATTAACCTGGCGGTTGGGGATGACCTTTCCGAGATCATTCTGGACATAGGCTTTGACAGAATAACTCGTTCCTATTACCGTCGTAGCACTTGTCGGTGAGAGGGTGATTCCCTCGCCAACGATTGCGTTGTTGCCTTCAGTATAAAACGCACCAAAGAAAATATTGTCATTCATGGACGGGTTTTTCGTGGTCACGTTTATGGCCTGAGATCCTGTCGTAACAAACGGACGGAGATCATACAACTCATCGTCATAACGGAAATTCCCTACTTTGGTAGCATAAGGATCCGGGGGGTTTGCAATGGTATCATTGATACCACCTACCGTTAGTAATGCCCCGTTTGCGCTCTGGCCATCATCCTCTCCACCGGCCCACGTTGTGAGTCTCCTCGTATTGACATCGATAATACTGTATTGAGAATCACTTACCTGGTAACTATAGGATATCCCTAAGGAAAGGGAAATGTTCTTTGTAACCTGCGGATCATACGGTCGTGCAAGCGACAGCCAGAAGGTATCCCCGGTAGTCTTCTGTGCACCGAACAAGAGGATGACCGAGTTGTCAGTCAGGACATTGGGATCATCAAAGATCACCACAAGAATTTCCCCTTCCGTATCAGATGAATCTGCTTCGGATACCGGTATATTGATCATTCCGGCCGGTGCACTGTCAACAATTGGCTTGACAATTGTCGTTACGTCTGCCATATAGTTGTACGAACTAATATCGTTGGCAATCTCCGTCTGCCAGACAACGTTATTTCCGTTTATTTTGACACTCCCGGCAGGTAGTTTGTAACTTGTATAGCCAGTCGTTGCGGCAGCCATGTAGGCTTTCCGGACCGTAGCGCCCGCGGGTTTCTGGACCTGTATGATTCCGGAACTTGCAGTATAACCAGCACCATCGATAGAATACGAGATCCGGCCATTCGTTGTTACGTAAGGCTGGAGGTTCGTGTTCGTCGCTGAAACTGCCGTGTATCCCGAAGGTCCTGTGCTGACCGGTGGGGCAGATCCTGGAATCCGTTGATCTGCTGCCGATACCATTGCTGTCATCATCAAGATACAGCAAATTAGCACAAACAGAAATTTCACTGTTTTTAGTCTCGTCATTGGTAACACCTTCACCAGAACATATTGCTGGCAATTCCACTATCCATCGATTAGTATAAAACTTTTGGGTTATTGCTACGGGGTTGCCCTTTCGGGCGAGTAAATCACTAATATGATTCAGTAGTCGAATAGGGAGAAATGGGTAACCGGTTCTCCCTGTTCGACTTTATAGTAACTATACGCCTTTATTTCAGAGCGTGTCTTTTGCTATTCTCACGGTTCCAGGGTAGGTTCCTGATGGTCCAGTACTTGTCTAAATTTTCCTTTACACACATCAGAATTTTTAATAGAACTTAACGAAGCGATTCCCGGTCTATTGGGGGTACCCCCCTTGACATAAACGGAGGGTGGCAGCTGCCAAAAAAGGATACTCCCGCTTCCAGATTGAGCTCATACGAATTTGTGCTGGTTATTCTTTCAACTTGAGAACAGAGAAGTACTGATGTCAAGATTTCCTGATTTGACTACTTACTGATATACCCCATCAGCAACCCGAGTGCCTCAATTTCCTTTTTCCCGCCACACTTCCGCACGATTTCTGCGTGATAATCGATCAGGCGCCGGAGTTTTTCATCAGGATTCACCCGGTATCGGGTCGCGTGTACGGTCGCATCGATGATGCTATTGAACCCCCTGTTCACCGGATGGATCGCCACCTCTTCAATGATCTCTTTTTCCTGTGTGAGCCGGACCATCATTGCACCATCCGTTTTGCGCTCGACCGTCGCGGTAAAAGCGATCCAGGCTTCGGCACTGGCAAGCCTGTACATCGTCCGTCCCATCACGGGTTCTTCTACAAACGCATCGTGCGGGAGATCCTCAAACGCTGTCCGCACATACAGTAGAGGATCGTGGATAAAATTTGCAACTACCCAGCCATCCCGCTCAACGTTTTCTGCGGTGTGGCTGCCGGAAAAAAGTATCATGCGTGCCGTTTTGTCCTGAACGTGGATGCCGATGGGCGCCGCGTTAAATGCGGTGGTGGCGATCACTTCGTTAATGCCACCTTTTATGAGTCCCATTCCCATCCCTCGCCAAGAGCCATAAAGATCGCGGCAATCGTGATATCCGCAATAGAGCCCGGGTTGATGCCAGCCTCAATGCACTCCGCATCAAAGGTTTCAAGCACCCGCCGGCCATCCAGTACCTCGCGGGCCTTTTCCAGGGTCTGCTCCGCAACAGCCCTGCCATGCTTTTTGATGATGAACGTATCGGGCTCGGTCGCAAGCAGGGTAAGAAACATCTCCACGATCGCCTCCCGGCCCGGCCCGATCTGGTGGAGGATATCGGCACCGCGCCGGGTCAGTATAAAACCATTGACCCATTCGCGGGCGACCATGTCGTTTGCTGCCGAGTGATGCATCACGTCAAGCAGGGTCATATTACGCTCGCGGAGTTCGTCGAGTGCTTTTGGATCGTTTACGTCAAGTTCGTCTTCTGCGTTCATACGGACGCAGGTAAGACGAAACGCCTTGTAGAATGCAACCGCATCGGAGACATCAGTTGTTGCGATCGCTTTTATAGCACCTTCAATACCGCCGCCATACACGAGCGGGATAAGAAGGATAAATGCGCCAAAATGCGTGTTGCCACCGGTATGCACATTTGTCTGCCGGACCGCGTGCCCGATAATCTCACCGATCCTCCCTTTACCGGATGCAGCCTCTTCCAGCGCCGGCCGTGCAAAAATCGTGGAAGCGAGGAAATGTTCGAGTCTCGTGTCGGGATAATCATGACACCGGTCCACGTTCCCGGGCTTGGGAAAAGCGCAGACCTCAAGCATCATTGCAAGCTGTGCTCGTTCAGCAGCACTCATCAGGTGGGATGTCATGGAACACACGGCCCATTACGGTATCTGATAACTCGCGTTTCCTGCGCATATACTCTTTCTTTGGGAGGCCTTCCTGTGCAAGCGTCATATCCCGGAACATGCAGGGGGAGGAGGTCTTGCAGCACCACGCAAGGCTGCCAAAGCAGGTATGGGAGCCGCCTTCAAGAGGTGTACCTTTCACCGCATCCAGTTTTAACCGGACATATTCCTCCTTTGAGAGTCCGATACGCGAGAGCGTCGGGATGAGCGGGCACTCCTTAACCGGCATACAGCAGAACGCGAGCGCCCTGATATCGCCGCCCCGGCAGAGCTGCTTTGGGGAGTTATACCACCCCTCTTCATCGGCATATCGCGTAATGGCCGCATCCAGCCCGGCAAGTGTGTGCTCATCGGACTGCCGCGCGAGCGAGACGATATCGGCGCCGTGAGAGAGCATATCCCGCATTTTATCGAATGTCGTAATGGAGTTGTTTGCGATGATAAGAAGCGGGCAGCTGTTCCGGAGCTGCCGGAGTTTTGCAATGCCGGCATCCATGAGATCGACATGCAGGATATCGGCTCCTGCTCCCCAGAGCGCCCGCACGAGTGCCCGGTCATCTGCGGCAACCCCGACGCGTATCTTCACGGATACCGTGACTTCCTTTGTTTTGAGAGCCTTCACGACCGCGACAAGTGCCCCGGGATTTTTAAGATAATATTCCCCGGCGCCTGCCGCGACCATGGGGGCCTGCCGGCAGTGTGCATCGATCTCATAGACTACATCGTCCCCAAGCGAATCTGCGATGGCAGCAAAAGAGGCCGGGGAACTGCCCCGGAGGTTGATGCCGGCGACCACATCGCAGGTCTTGAGCTGATCGATCTCTGTACGGAGCGCGGCCACCGGATCGTCATAAAGGAATTCTTTTCGCTCCCTGCCTGCCGCTATGGCCCGCGCCGCATCCATTGTGGGTGCATCGATCGCGAATCCGCCCATAAATGCGACCCCTGCATGCGCTTTCCGGTCGAGCACATACCTGGCATCCACGATACCGGCCATGGATGCAATCGCTACCGGTGTCCTGACTACGTGGTCGTTGATAATGAGACCGAAGCGTTCGAATGCATCCATCATAAGTTCATATCAGTTGCTGGTCGCATTAGAAATGTCTTTGGATCCGATCTGCCAGGATTCTGATGGTAGTTATCCAATTTTATGAAGAATCGTGTTTTTATCAGAATAAAGATCAGCAGGGGTCACAGGATCCTGCATGCACCAGGCAAAAACTACCTGCAATACAATTTTTTAATCATTCTGGATGTGGAGGGAATAAAACGACGTTGGAAAGAAAAAAAGGGTTATTTCAGTTTGGAATATACGATTGCCAGCACCGCAATAACGGAAGCGATGATGGAAACTGCCGCTGGCAGGGGTGCCTGGGTAGTCGGAATCGTAGTGGCCGCAACAGTTGCTGCTGTTGTCGGGGCAGCAGTCGTGCTCACTATTTTTGGGGTGGCGGTAACGCTTACCGTGGGCGCGGCGGTCGTGCCGGCTTTGAAGGATGTGTCACTGCCGTACTGGTTTGTTGCTGTCAGGCTGACGTTATACGAACCTTCGAACTGGTAGATGTGGCGGGGGTTCTGGTCGGATGACGAACTTCCGTCACCGAAGTTCCATTTCCAGGAGGTCGGGTTGTTGGTTGACTGATCCGTGAACTGGACGAGGAACGGTGCATTACCAACACGCCGATCCGCCGAGAAAGCCGCAACCGGTGCCAGTGTGGTTATGATGTAATTGGCTTTGGTTGTTGAATCCTGTCCATTCACATTTGAGGCAGTCAGGGTCACTGAGTACGAACCAAGAGTGGTATAAGTATGGCTTGGGTTCTTGTCAGTAGAAGTTGCACCGTCCCCGAAATCCCATTTCCACGAGGTTGGTACATTGGAGGACTTGTCCGTAAACGTTACAGCCATCGGTGCACTGCCACGGGTCTTGTCTGCAATAAAGTCCGCACGTGGAATATTGAGGACCGTAATGTACTGCTGTTTAGTAATGCTGCCAGTGGTTGATGGGCTTGATGCAGTCAGTGAGACGTCATAGACACCTGTTTTATGATAGGTGTGATCGGGATTTTGGCCGCTACCGGTTGTTCCATCTCCGAAGGTCCAGGTCCATTGTGTGGGCTCGATGGTTGAGAGATCCTTGAATGACACGACCCATCCAACCCCGACAGTCGTCGAACGGGTAGTAAAGTCAACAGCTCCACCGTTACCGACAGAGATTGTGTCTTTTTTAACCATGGTGTCAGTGCCAAAGTTATTCTTTACTGTCAAAGTGACTGTGTATAACCCTGCTTTCTGGTAGACATGGGACGGATTCGGGTCAGCAGACGTTGATCCGTCACCGAAGTCCCAGTTCCAGGAGGTTGGGAGACCGGTGGACTTATCGATGAAGCTAACCGGCATCGGTACTTTCCCTATCACGTACGGGGCGATAACCGGAATGAAATCTGCCGTGGGTGGAATACCGACATTGATGTAATTGGTCTTTGTTTCAGTGGCCATTCCGTTGGCATTCCCTGCTGTGAGACTAACCGTATAAATACCCTTCAGCTGGTATGAGTGGCTGGGGTTTTGCTCGGCTGATGCAGCCGTGTCGCCAAAATTCCAGGTCCAGCTCGTTGGAGAGTTTGTAGAGTTGTCCGTGAACTGGATCGCGTCACCAGTACTAACTAATCTGGGGGTGGCGACGAAATCCACCTGGGGTACTCCGCCAACATTCAGAGTTTGAGTTGAAGTGTCGGTGTCAGTGCCGCGGGTAACGGTCAGCTTGACCTTGTACAATCCAGCGGTGGCAAACGTGTGGCTGGGGTACTGGAGGGTAGATGTCGAACCATCAGCAAAATCCCATTTCCATGCCGTAGGGCTGCCGAGGGATCGATCAGTAAACATGACCGCCAGCGGAGCTTTACCGGTTGACGGGTTGGCTGAAAATTTCGATACCAGATTGCCGGAAATCGTGATATACTGGTTTTTCGTGCTATACGAAGAGCCGAAATCATTGGACGCTGTCAGGATCACAGTGTAGACGCCAGCAGACCAGTAGGTGTGAGTTGGGTTCTGTACTGTTGAACTGGTTCCGTCACCGAAATCCCAGTTCCAGGAGGTTACAATACCTGTGGACTTGTCGGTAAATGCAACGTTCTGAGGAGCATTGCCGCTTGTCGGGTTTGCAACGAAATCAGCTCTTGGTACCATGCCAATAACGATGTAATCTTTCTTAATCGCGGTACTTGTTCCATATGCGTTCTTTACAGTAAAGGTTACAGTATAGGTTCCGCGCTGGAGGTATGAATGCACAGGATTCTGGTCTGTGGATGTAGCCCCATCGCCAAAGTCCCATTGATATGTCATCGGGGTTGACCCGAGAGATGAATCGATAAATGAGACTAATGTCGGGACGGTGGAGTATGCAGGATACTGTGCATTGAATTGTGCAACCGGCGCCAATCCAACAGTGATATAACCCGATTGTGTGCTATCCGATGCGGTAACCCCGGGCATTGCGAAGACTGCGAGGAGTATGATCAATCCTACGATCAGGGAGTACTTTTCCGATCTCATCATAACTATCAAACCAACATATCCATCAACAAGGTATTTAATTTATTCATTTCACAGTCCCCAGTTGCCATCTCTCTTTTTTTATAAGCAGTTTTATCTTTCTTCATCTGTTTCTCAAAGCCGGGTTCTGAACGTTGTATCGATTCTTTTTTGTTGTTTTGCGGAAGTGATCCAGAACCCCCCCTGCCGTATCCCATCATATGCACTTCGTCTACAGCATATTTGTACCGGGTATCCGTTCAGGCCGTCCATGAGACTTCTGATGCAACACGTTCCTGGGCTTTTGGGATTGTCATGGGAACATGACTGATCCAGAAGCAATGCTCTCCAGGTGATTGGATATTCCCCCGGTATAAAATGCTGAATCTCCCATGTGATAGATCGTTTGCTTTTGTGGCCCGGTAATTTCTAACCACTTGAATCGAGTTGCGCAGGATCTTTTTATCGGGGGAGTTGCCGGACTCCTGTCGGTAACCGTACTATCATGCGAAGTACTATCCCGTTGAAGAGACTCGTCGGGCCATACTCTGCTATTGTATCGAGCCGTCTATCCGGGCATTTTGCGGTATGTTCCTGTTCGACTCTCCCCCGGTAAATGTCTATATACACAATAATAGAAAATTAACGATTTTTACTGCCGATGGTCGTATCATATTCTTTTAAAAAAAGGAGCCAGTCCCGGATAAACCTGTACTTCCTGAGCACCAGAGATAGTATCCGGGTCCCGGTTGCACAGGAACCGGAACTGACGTTTTGATTTATTCTTCAGGGGCTGATGATTTGCCTTCATCTTCCGTGGCAGGGGTTGTCCAGACCTTCCAGCAAAACCCTGCGATACATCCCACGACAAATACAACCAGCAGGATAGCGCTGATGAGATTCTCTGCAATATCCATCCTGACAGGAATATTCATTCCCATCAGTTGGTTAATACTCCCGATGACCATTGCCGCGATAAAGAACAGGATAAATCCTACAATAAGGCCCAGGAATACTGCCGCTGCAAGCCTCAAAAGACCGGGTGTATTGGTTTTTTCATTCATAAAATGCATGGTAAATCTGCCGATATAAATCCTTGTAATACCTCTTTAATTGGCAGAAATATACCCACACCGGGCCGCCCGACGCGGGAAGGCTCATATTTATATCACGGCATGTTTAAAATTCTTTACAAAGGGACGCCATGAAAAAAAATATTTTTTATCTGATTATCGGGTTTGTCGCACTTGCCCTTCTTGCGATCTTCTGGTACTCGGTTGAAACATTTACCCCGGTTCTCTCAATGATCGCGTTTGTGATCGGAGTCGTTATTATTTACGTATCATACCGCAGAGTGGATGATTTTATTGAGGATGAACGGAGTGCACGGATCACCGAGAAGGCGGCCCTGAGAACATTCCAGGTTTTCTGGGTGTGCTTCTGTGCATTTTCGATCATGGCAGTTATGAACCTGCTCTATATGCCCCATCTTTCCCGTGAACTCAGGTTTGACCGCCAGTCCATGCCGTTATCCGTAGAGATAATGTCGCCGAGAATGATTGGATACGTACAACTGGGGCTCCTCTGCCTGATGATCTTCCTGTATGTTGGGTTCAGGTTCTACTATGCCAGAAAGTACGGGGAATGGGAGACCGATGAAGAATAAGATCAAGGTATACCGGGCGATGTATGATCTCACGCAGGAGGATCTTGCAAAGGCGATCGGTGTGACCCGGCAGACCATCCTTGCCATTGAGAAGGGAAAATATGTTCCCTCCCTGGATCTTGCGTTTCGAATTTCACGCCACTTCAAAGTGAACATCGAAGAGGTATTCACGTATGAAGATGAAGTGCGGACCGCAGATAAAGACTGATTTTGTAAAAAACTGCCGGATTTCAGTACTTCTCTGTTTTTCACGTTGAAAGAACAACCACCAAAAATTTGTATGAGCCGGATCTGGAAGCAGGAGTTTTTTTTGGCAGCCTCCACCCTCCCTTTATGGCAGGAGGGGGTACCCCCATTTGTACAAAGGTGGTACCCTATGGCAAGTGAGGTACCCCCTCATGGGGTATGGCGTGGAAGAGAGTACACCCCCGGTCGGGGTACCTCCTCATTTTGCGAAAGCATCGATCTGTAAATCACGACGAAGTTCCTAGAGAAACCGGGCCAAGCGTTTTTAAAAACGGGGAGGTACCTTCCCCAGGGGTACCTGGCTGTACAGGGGATACCCCCACGGGGGGTGGGTGGCACTGAGGGATAGGTGGGACCGGGTAACCTTCGCAATGTAACACACTCCCTTCAGAGGTATTCGTCATGAAAAACCCGGTAACCTACTACGTTGTGCTTGCCGCGTTCTGTATCCTGACATTCTTAATTGGTACCGTTGATCATCTGGTATAATTATATACAATCTGGTGTGCCAGCCCGGAGCCATCGGTTATTTGACTCGACATCAACACGTTTTACCCAAAACGAAGTACTTGTCGGATAGATTGCTTTTTAGAAAATTATTTATAGTGCACAGTATTAAATAAATTACAATAAGTAAACTATAAGTTACAAAATACCATTAAACGTCCGGGAATGACACAATCTCAAGTGTGCCATTTCCCGGTCACGTATGTTCCTGACCCTCGTAAACGAAAGGAGTGATTATGAAGATATTTACCGCCCTCATGGGAATACTGATGATTTGTCTGATGATGACCGCTGCGAGTGCAGCCGGGGTCTCGGCAAGTACCACCAGCAGTTCTTCTAGTACGAGTTCTGTAAGTGCATCAACGACGTTATCTGCCGAACAGGCCCTGTCTCAGGTCTATGTGAGTTCCGTCACAGTCGATCCGCAGGAATTCTACCCCTATGAAGAGGGAACAATTTCGGTACAGGTAACAAACTCCGGATCCCAGTCGGTTGCCTTTTCGGATGCAGACATCCTCGACAGCCATATTTACATGGAGGATGAAGCCCATAACCCGTACCGGAGTATGATCTATCTTGGGCCGGGGAACACAATGACGTATACATTCAAGGTGGTTGCAAAACCCCCTGAGGGAATGTATTTTCCGCTTTTTACCCTTGCGTCACAAGATGCCGGAAGCCTCCGCTATCCCATTATGGTTAAGATCGATTCAAAACCCATAGAATTATCGTTTTCCCTGGTACCTGACAATTTTGCCCTCCACAGTACAGATAACGTCAACCTGACGATTTACAATCCCCGGGAAGGTGCCATAACGAACGTTGTAATTACCCCCGGGGGAACCGGCTTTGGCATAACCCCGGACAGGGTCTTTCTGGCATCTGTTCCCGCCCAAAGCTCGGTGAACGTTCCCTTTGCCATCACTCCCGATAAGGCGACTACGGTTAACTTCAGTATCCAGTACGACAACGGTCCAATGAACCTGCATTCGGACAGTATATCCCTACCACTGAACATCGGTCCGAGCAAGACCGCAGCAAACCCGGTCATCAATAATCTTGCACTCACCACTCCCGGCACGTACTACCAGCTGACGGGTGACGTGACCAATACGGGTATCACCGATGCAAACGGGATGACGTTATCCACCAGCGCTCCTGTGCAGCCTGTTGATCCCTATGCACAGTATGCGGTCGGTTCTCTTACGTCCAATGATTTTGCCAGTTTCACACTCACCTTTACCGGTCAGGATCTGTCCGCTGTACCCATCACGGTACAGTGGAAGGACGCAAGTGGCAACAGCCTGAGCACGGTGCAAACGTTCAATCTCCGCTCTCTTGCATACACTTCAGGTACAGGTAATACCCGTTCGGGAAGTTCCGTATCAGGATCTACGGGTAGTAGTGCCTCAACCGCAGCGTCCGGTGGAGCAGCTAACCGTGGAGGGGGCGGCATGTTTGGGATCGGCGGCAGCAAGGCCGGGGGCCTGAGTGCATTTTATCCGGTTATTGCCGGAGGAATTGTTGTCATTGCTGCTATTGTCCTGTACATAAAACGGAAATGGGTACTTGCCAGGTTCAGGAAACAGTAGGAGCGGATGTCATGGATGACATTCCGCTTATCCGGCTTGTGGACGTGACAAAAACATATCATCTGGAGAGCGGAGACTTTACCGCGCTCGATCACGTCTCCCTTGATATCATGGAAAACGATTTTGTCGCCATTATGGGACCTTCCGGTTCCGGTAAATCGACCATGATGAACCAGCTGGGGATTCTTGATGTTCCGACATCGGGTAAACTGTACATCGCGGGACGAGATGTGGCTGAAATGTCTAACCTTGAGCGGACGCATATGCGCAGGGACACAATTGGGTATATCTTCCAGAAATTCTACCTGATCCCGCTTCTCACGGCATACGAGAACGTGGAGTACCCGCTCATCCTGAAATACAAGAAACGGGACACAACCGGCAAGGCCCATATCCTGCTTGATGAGGTAGGAATTGACAGGGAAATGGCAGCCCACCGGCCCAACCAGCTCTCGGGAGGACAACAGCAGCGCGTTGCCATTGCCCGGGCACTGGTCAACGATCCAAAGATCCTTCTCTGCGATGAACCGACCGGAAACCTCGACCGTAAGACCGGGTTCCAGATCATGGATATCATCTGTGGCCTGCATAGTGAGGGAAAGACGGTCATTCTCGTGACCCATGACCCGAAGATTGCAGAGTATGCACGCCGCATAATCCGGCTGGAAGACGGGAGGGTTGCAGAATCATGATTAAAGGAGATATCTTCTTTGATCTCTCTGTCAGGAGCGTCCGCCTGAATTTCCTGCGTTCGCTTCTTGCATCGATCGGGATCGTGATCGGTGTCGTTGCTATCTCGTCCATGGGGATGCTGGGAACCAACATGCAGCTCTCGGTCAAAGACCAGCTCTCATCCAATGTCAACACGATCATTATTACATCCGATACCGTCAAGGTAACCAGTGTGTCAGGGACTACGACCACGCAGAGCGGGATCGATAAAAGCGAACTCAACGATATCAAATCAGCCGCAGGACAAAACGAGGTCGTCCCGATCCATCGTACCAGTACCCAGTTTACTATTGGCAACACGAACGGCAGGGGTTCGATCTACGGGCTGGATCCCAATGATGTATCCAAGTTCCTGACCGTGGATCAGGGGACCAACCTTAAAGGGGGTAACGATGCGCTTGTCGGTGCGACGATAGCCCAGAATTTTAATATCGTTCCGGGCAGCAGTATCAAGATCGGGCAGAATTGCGCCACGGTAACCCGGCCTGTGGTCCGGATCTCCGGCATCCTCGTGGCCCGGGGCATCTCCTCAGATAATGTCAATGCCGATAATGCGATTATCGTTTCTGACGATTGGTATACCACTCACTACGGGGGTAAGGATCTGTACGATCAGGTTAATGTGATCGTAAATGATGTCGATACCATCAATCAAATAGAGGCAGCGATCGACAGGAAAGTGAACCGGAATTCACAGGTTGTCCGGATCAGCGATGCCAGTTCCCGCTTGTCCTCAATCTCAAGCACCCTTGGTACGATTACGACATTTATCATGGCAATCGGCGGCATCTCGCTCGTTGTCGCTGCGGTGAGCATTTTCAACGTGATGATGATGTCAGTTAAGGAACGGGTGCAGGAGATCGGTATCCTGCTCTCTATCGGGACTGAAAAAGGCGAAGTGCGCCGGATGTTCCTGTACGAGGCACTTATTCTCGGTATCATTGGTGCGGTGGTGGGCGGTATCATGAGTTTTATTATCGGCTACTCGGTCGTGAACGCCATGATCGGCAGCACCGCGTATTTCTTCCGCCCGGAAAGTCTGATCTACATCCCGTACGGCATGATCATCGGTGTCGTTGTCTGCGTGGTGTCGGGGCTGTACCCTGCGTGGGCGGCCTCGAACATGGACCCGATAGATGCGTTGAGGAGTGAATAAGACCACCGCATTTTTATTCGGCCTCAGGGGGAAGGGATCAGTTTTATCGCATGATCTGTTCTACCGGGAAGAATACTCACGGTCCCCACTCCTGCGCAGGATACCCGGGGTTTTCCCTTATGAATACGCCACCACCCGATCTCTCCCAAAAAACTTCCTCGCAGCAGATTGTTACCTGTGACCAGGTACAGTTCCGGGTGACCGATGCACCTTACCGGCAAATCACAAAAGTTCCCGAGTACCAGATTTCTGATATCCTGCCGGATGACCGCGTACTCGATATCGGGGCAAATGTCGGTGCATTCTGCCTGCGGGCTGCACGATTTTCATCGCATGTGACCGCCGTTGAACCAGTGACTGCCGATCTCCTGGAAGAGAATGTCCGGCTCAACCATGCGGATGTGCGGATCATCCGGGGGGCGCTTGGTACCGGCATGCCGGCAGAGATCACATGGGATGGATACCGGCGTATATCCCCCACGTACACGCTGGGAAATCTTATTCAGATGGCCGGGGGCTGCGATTTCCTGAAATGCGACTGTGAAGGAGCAGAGTGGCTGATAGAGCCCCGGGATCTCGACGGGATAAGGAGAATCGAGATGGAACTGCACATCCCGCCCATCAGCCCGGTTCCCAATCCGGCGCTGCTGGATTATATCGGGGACCGGTACACGTTCTCGATCGACCGTTCGCCGGTTTATTCCACTCTTGGCGTGATGGGGATCCTGCACGCAACACGGAAATGAAGTGTCCGGGCTGGCAGCGGGAGTATTGTCTAAAAAAGGTGTGCGGAGATCGGGGTCTGTTTATGACGGGGATTGCGAATCTTCCGGTTCCTGTGTTCCGCTGGCCGCACTTCTGTTTTTCCTGCGGTCGGTCAGGGTTCCCATCAGCGAGAGCACTGCCGGCATAATGAAGATTGCACCGGCAAGCGAGAAACCGACCGCGATCAGAGTCGTGATCCCGAAATTGCTGATAATGGGGAAACTTGCGAGGAGCAGTGCAGAGAATCCAAAGAACGTGGCAAGTCCTGATACTGTGATGGCTGTCCCAATCTTTTTGACACTCTCCTGTATGGCACGATGCGTGTCCCCCACCCGCTCATACTCTTCGGTATAGCGTTCCATCACGAGGATCGTATACTCAGCGGCAATGCCGATCGTCATGGAGCCCAGCGTTACTGTTAGCGGGGTATACTGGAGGTCGAGCAGGTACATGGCCACGGCATTCCACCCGATGACGATGATGATCGGGACAAGCGGGGTGACTGCATGGAGGTGCCGGTAGACCAGAGCGAGGAACGCGAAGATGAGTACAAACCCTAACAGGGTCATGTTCTCCTTTGACGACGAGAGATCGGTCATGAGCGATGTGTACAGATCAAAGTCACCGGTGGGTTTTGCGGTGATGCCGGGCGGCGGCTGGATGAATTCTGCATCTTTTATCATCGCCTCTTTTAAGGTCGCCCGCTGCTGCATCTCCATCTGCCGTGTCCCGAACTGGATCACGGTCACCATAGAGCCGTCGAGATATTGTTCTTTTATATCGTTGGGGATGAGGCCCAGCGCGTGGTTTGCCTGGCTCTGGGTCTCCGGCATGACGCCGCCGTTGTAGGCAACAATGTAATCAGCGATACTTGTCGCACTGGTGATCTGGTCGTGGTGGGCGAGCTCATAGTCTTCGTACTGCCGTATCCATGAGAGGGTATCCAGATCGGTGACACGTTCCCCTTCGACAATAATGGGCCGGGTATCTGTCGATCCGATGACCCGGGTCACGAGATCGCGCTGAACTTTCGCCGGCATATCCGGGGGAACAAACGTGTTCTCGTTGGTCTGGACCGGAATATAGGCATCGACCTGGAACCCGATCACCGCGAGGAGTGCGGCGATGAGAAGTACCGGCACCGGGTTCTTTGCAATTTTCACCGACACATCGGTCAGGAACCGGCCATACGACCATGGCTCTTTTGCCGGCCGTACGGATCCTCGTGAAGGGGTCTTTGAAAGTGAGCTGCAGGCATCGGTACCTACGGCATAACAAGTGGTTGTTTGTGCCGGTTTGGGCTTGTACTTAAAGAGGAGCCCTGCCGTCGGGATCCCAAAGAGCGAGATACAGTAACAACTCATGACACCGATGATGGAGACAAGGCCGAACGACCGGATCATCGGAACCGGGGAGATGAACATGGCAAAAAAGCCCATGCAGGTCGCAAGCATCGCGTAGAGGACCGCCGGCCCGGTGCGGGTGACGGTCACAAAGACGGCGTCTTCGAGCGAACCTTTCCGGGCCTCCTCGTCAAACCGGGCGTGGAACTGGATTGCGTAATCGATCCCAAGGCCGATGAGCACCGGGAAGGCGCCGACCACGGCAAGGTTTAAGGATATCCCGGCTAGTCCCATCAGGCCCATGGAGATGACTAGGCCGATACCGACGATCAGGACCGGCAGGAACCGGTGGCTGACGTAGGAGAAGAGAAGGCCCATCATCAGTACCATCAGGATCATCGCAGCGGCGATAAGCACGACCATGGACTGGGTTAGTTCATCGGACATCTGGTCGACAAAAGGTGTCGTCCCGGTAATATCGACCATGATATCCGGGGGCGGACCGGATGCCTTTAAGGTTGCTTCAATCGTGTTGAGTGTTGCAGTCTTATCCGCATCTGAAAGACCTTCGCTTACCTGGATCTGGACGAGCGAGAAGATATTTGAGGGTACCGCTTTGGCTTTAATGGAGGCCGGGATCTGATCCATGATCCGGTCGATCTCTGCCTGTGACTGCGGGAGGGTACCCTTGTTGTAGGCCTTGAGAATATCAACAATCCCGGTTACGGACTGGATGTTTCTCTGCTGGCGGATGTCTCCTTCGAGCCGGTCGACATATGAGAGCACTTCGGGCGAGACCGGGTTTCCGGATTTGACGATCAGCACAAGAGCATCTGACTGGAACGTGGTGCTGTACTTATTGTAGAGGATGCCTTTTGCCGAGTCCTTGTCAAGGTAGGTCTTCCAGCCGGTCTGCATGGTCAGGTGGGTCATCCCGTACAGACCGACACAGACAATGAATGCAATAAGTACTGCGATGAGCACCGGGCGGCGGGTGATCACGTTTGCTATCTTTTCAAAGAGCCTGTCGATCATTTGGTTCACCCACGGTACCTTCGGATACCAGAGACCGTGCAGATATCGCAGGTTTGGTCTTGAAGCTTTCAAAACTTCAGAACCGGCACTGACCTGTCGGATTCTACCGTACTAACAGAAGGTTAGTAAAAATCCTCCCTAAAGGTTGTGGTTTATGCGGACGGTTGGGTGTCCCTGGAACAAAAGTAAAAAAAACGAAGAATGACCGGTCCGGTTTAGTCTTCAATCTGGATCGTGGTAAGTTTCACCGATTCGACCCCTTTCTGCGACATCAGCCGCTCTGCAAGGGTTTTTAACTGGGAGCCATCTCCGTGGACAAGGATCACTTCAAGACACCGGTTATGGGTCACATGGGAGTGGAGGGAGGCCTTGATAATCTCGTGGTACTCGTGCTGGATATCAGTGATGGTGGTGAGAAGACCGCGCTGGTCATGATCATAGACCATCGTGATAACTCCTTCGCGTTCTCCCTTGACGTCGGCCATCCATTTGTAGTAGGTGATGTAGGTGCGGATGGCGTCGCGGATGCCTTCTGACCGGGAGGAATATCCCCGGGCGTTGATAATTTCGTCAAACCGGTCGAGCAGGTTTTTCGGGAGGGATATCCCGATACGGGAGAGATCGTTTTCGAGGGTCATATCATCAATCATGTGAATATCATTGCTGCTTGTTTTTTAAGGTTTGGAAAAAATGGGGGATTGGGTAATACTTGGTGTGAGGATCAGGACAAACGTGTGCTCACTATCAAACACTTTACAAAAGAAGTTTTGGGAAATGCCTGCCACAGGTAAAAACTGTCACTCCACTTATTGCGGGAACAGCGATCCCATCGCAATGGTTTTACTTGTCCGGGTATCGATCACCATCCAGGTGAGTTCTTTGTTTTTCCAGAACACAACATTCCCGAATTGAATTCCCGTATCCCCGTCAGTGTTAACCTGCCCGTCAATGAAGAACCGGTCCCCGGCCCGGACCGTGGTGTCATTATACGCAGGACCCGTCGAACCCATAAGGGTAAAATTTTGACAGAGGGTACCTCTATCCTGTCGGGTCAGTTGGGTCTTGTTCTCTGTCTCATCGGATCTGAACACCACCTTTACCGAACTTAGCGAGAAGGGGTCTCCACCGGTATGATCGAAATAGATCCGGTAATAATCACCGTTACTATTGGTATGGAGTTTATCATGAAAATTCGCCGTCACACTCAGGGAACACTGGGGGGATTTTTCCGTTGTATCGCTAAAACCCCCGGCAAATGCACTGGCAATCGCCGCGAGCATGACCGTTATGGCCAGCATAAGCATGACACCGACTACCGGTGATACGGCATCGCAACGTTCAGAGGTGTACATCAGCTTATCACGACGTCCTTGTCAAAGATGATCTGACCGCTTGGGGTATGGATAATTTTTACGGTAACAACTCCACCAACCTGGAATTCATTTGTGTTAACGTTGGGGAACAACTGTTCCATTCCAGGATTGGGGTTCGGGTTGGTGATGGAACTTCCATCACCGGATTTTCCGCAGTACTGTGCAGGAGTCACCAGTATATCTCCAGGTTTGAATGCGGCGGATACATTCCCAAACCAGTTTGCGTTACCCCCGGAGGACTGAAGGGTGTCAGTCCCAAACTCAGGGCGGTTTTTGTCATTAATAAACATGGTGCCACATAATTTCGAGCTCGTGAAAAGCGGCCATGTGTCATTCCCCTTAACAGAGTTTTCCCCCATAAGGGATCCACGGCTGATATTTCCTGTTTTCGGGACGGTATAGTATGTCACGATCTGAAGATCCTTTGTCTGGAGGACATTTCCTGACACATGCCTGATGGTCATTGTCGGAGCAGAAAAATCGCCATAGTCCTTTGCCGCGTAGATGCTGACATCAAGGATCGCACCGGGTGCTTTTTTTTCCGTGTTGGAAAAACTTCCTGCCGTGGCGCTGACAATTGCAGCGATCATGATGGTCACTGCCAGCATGAGCATGACACCGACTACCGGGGAAACCGCAGCATCCTTGCGGGTCACCAGTTCACGCTCCTGTTTTTTTTTCATGGATTTGTTCCTGAAATCGTTTCAATTATTAAATTAGCCTTCAAAAGTTATATCTTTTGTTTAACTCTCGTTAATAATTTAAAAATAAAGGTTAATAAGATGATGTATCGCAGTTATCCTGTCACTGGATTACAAAAGCAGGATGTCGGGATTGCTGGTGAGTATAGGGAATGCAGAGAGACAACGTGAGATTGTACGCTGCAGGGACACGACCCTGTAATTTCTGTCCTGACAGGAAGCAACCGGTCTCTTTTGTATCCGGACAACGTAACATGAAGGCAGGATTGATTGATGAACGGTAGGGCAGACAGTGAACGCGGAGTATCAGAGGTTGTCGGCGAAATGCTGATGATCGGCCTTGTCATTCTCATTATAGGGGTATTTGCCGCAGCGCTGGGTAATTTTCTCCCCACGGCCCGTGACCCGAGCGTTACGATCCTGATGAGTAACGACGCGCCAGGGAACATCACGCTGTGGCACAAGGGTGGCGACTGGGTGAAGAAGGCAGACCTGACCGTTGTAATCACTTATCCCAATGACACCCAGCAAAAGATTAACAGTGCGGATTCTATCCGTTTTGTCATGGTCCCCAACAAAACGGTTTTCGATCTGGGGAGTAATATCACGGTGAAGACCGGTGGCATCCTGATGGGGAATGAAACGATCTCCCTTGTCACACCTCACGCACGGATCTTTGCCGGGAGGATACCCTTATGAGGCGGGATGCAGCAGTTGCCCCGGTCATCGCAGCGATGCTTGTCCTTGCAGTTATTGTGACGTTTTTTGCTGTCTGGAATGCAACTGCCATTCCTGCCATGAAGGAACAGGCAGAAGTCTCGCATCTGCACGAGGTCGAATCCGGCATCCTCCGATTTTCTTCGGATATTGAGTCTGCCGCATCCACCCCGAACAATATGAAACTGTCAGAACGCATACCCCTGGGAGGGGGAGATGTTCTCTTTAGTTCAACCAAGTCCGGGGGGACGCTTGCAATTCAGGATGAGGATGAAAATCGTCCCTATATGGTGATGGAAATTTATAATCGTACAGACTCTGGACCAGACTTTACTAACAGGGCAAGTTTTAGACTGGTTAATTATTCATATCGGCCGAGTGGTAATTTTTGGCTGGATCAGGGGTATGTCTGGTCATATGGTTATGTAAATGTAACAAAAGGGACTCCCGATGCGACTCCCCTTGAAACTCCCCTTGAATTTAGCACGATGAGTGCTGTGAAGTATACATTAACCGGTGCACTTTTTAGTGCCAGTTCTTCTCACAATCCAGCAGATCCTTGCAATTGTTCGGTAGTTATCCTGAAAGGGGTAAGCATTAAACGAGTAAATTCCGACCGATCCATGAGTGGAAACGGGATAGGGACCCTCGCGCTGAATAGTACCTTGATACCAACATCGATTTCTGATGTTACCCGGATTAACATGACAATCAGCTCGCCACAGCCTGCTTTTCAGAACACCCTGCGAGAATCCGTAAACTCCAGTCTTAATCAAAATGTGTTGATTCCCTGTCGTAACATTCACCTCGATACCACACCTTCAACGGACAGTTCCATTTTGCTGACTATTGATCCGGGTCCGACCAACGTGACCGTAAGCAGAAAGATTACCGAAATTTTACTGAGTGCACATTGAGGGAAAAACAGGCACAAACCAAATCTTCTGGATTGTGGCCCCTGGGGAATCTGATGCTCCGGTAAGATGCTCCGGCGCTTTGTTTGGGCGCATAGTAAACTACTTATACTTACCACCACCAGTTCCCATTGGTGAAAACAATGAAGATCAGTGCACGAAACATTCTGAAAGGCAAGGTAAAAGCGATCACCCCCGGCAGCGTCAACTCCGAAGTTGTTATCGAGCTGCCGAATGGACAGGAGATTACGTCCATTATCACCAAGAAATCGGTTGCAACGCTTGGCCTTGCAGTCGGCAAGTCGGCATATGCCGTGATCAAGTCCAGCGAAGTCATGATCGCTGTCGACTAACCTTCTTTTATTTTTACCATTCATCAGGGTCTCGTGGCATGCGAGTCTGTTTTGCCAGGGGTCAGTCCCCATACACCGGGAATACCCTGAAAGACCGCCGTTTTTTTATCCAGTATGCCTGATTCGGGACTCATGTGGGTTTCCAAAAACAGATATAAAATCGCCCTGCCCCATCGTGCCTCTAAAGATACCTCATGAAGGGGAGCCTTCCCATAAGGTTCTATTAATGATTTTTATAGTTTCGGAGTGTCCTCGATCGGGTTATGTCATTTTCTCATAAGGGGATCCATCTGCTATGCAGTCTAGGATTATTTTTGCGGATTTTTGCGGATTTTGTTAATTATTAAGTATTAACTTAATTTCAAAGTTAAAAGAAAAATATTATAATGTTGTAAGGGAAATATGTGTATTGTCCCTTTGGGATAGCACGCACCAAGTGGACAACATGCACGCAAACACAGATCATTAGGAAGAAACATCAAGTGCCTCGCTTGAAACGGCAGGTTTGTTTACCAGAAATAATCCTCGACACCCTCCATCGGCCGCGATTACGACCCTAATCCCAGAAGTACGGTCTCATCAACCTCCATTGCGGCCCGGTGTCAGTATCTGCCAGGTAAAGCTAAAGGCAGATAACCTTTTTTAGGATATATTTATGATTTTTGTAAGAATACCTGCATACCCCGCCGGAATTTTCTCTTAAGAAAGTGTTGGAAGACATCTCTCACGCGGGAGGATTCACGCTAGATCTCCCATCGGATATGTGCGCCCAGTGAATCCCCGGGTAGCCGGTAACCCCCTGCCGAATGCAGCATATTACTGCGGAAATAATCGTACAGGAACGTCTCTTGGGTCGGGGTTGAGCAGTTCAGCCGCTGGTAGTATTCCCTGACAGCGTCTTCAATTTTCGGATAGATCGTCGGCTGCTTTCTTTGTTCAACGCCGATGTCTGCATAGATCCCCATCTCACAGAGTACCTGCCAGAGACAGTCTGCCAGCGGTTCACCGGTATATTCAGTACCGTGTAGCTGCGGCCAGAGGTCATGACTGACCCGTACCCACGAGGGTGGTGTTAAAAACCAGAAGAGGTGAATCGTTCCGGTACAGCAGGCCTGCATCTTAAGAAGTGCCGCACCAATGTCAGTCATCGTAAGAGAGTACGATGCGATCACTACGTCAAACGGTACATCCAATTCTTCCAGGGGGATATCTTCCCATCGCCGGGGAATTACCGTAATATCCGGTACACCTGCGAGCCGCTGGTTCTGTGCGAGTCCTTCCCGCATCAAATCAGATGGTTCGATGACCGTAACCCGGCAGCCTTTGGCGGCGAGGGGAACGGCAAGGGTGCCCGTTCCTGCGCCGATGTCGAGCACCCGTGATCCCGTAGGGATATTCATATCCGCAAGCTGGGTCTCAACTTTGCGGTTCCATGATACAGATTGACGGCTTTTCCCGTAAATTTCCTGCACGTTTTTCGAACAGCTCCAGTAACCCCGGGAACCGGGGGAATTCCCTGTGGCAGCGGAACGGGCGCATTTCTGCTGCTGCCAGCGGTCCCGCCAGTAACGGGGATTTTTCTTCGGGAGTAATCTCTGTGGATTGTACGGGGTCATACTTTAATCGTTCCTTGTCTGCGGGGAATATACCGTCCTGACCCGCCGTCCGGGAAACCTTGTAACCTGATCGTATTTCATAAACAAACCCTGCATGAAACGATCCCTTATGCTCCACTCCACATCAGATGTCCCGTTTCCGGCTGTGCAGGTACATCATCTGTCTGAACTGGAGCGAACAGGGATTAATCGCAGCCTTCCGGAGTTGTGCAGATTCAATAAATGTATTGGCATCAAATTCATCGACCCGCCGGAAATCGGTTTCGGTTTCAAGAAGGACGCTGACAAATTCATTATCCACTTCCCACTCATCAAGGATCGGTACATACCTTTCATATGTCCCGTCACAGGTAACCCGAAAAAGACACTCCACCGGCCGGTCTGCTGTCATGAAATATGCGGGGTATGTAACCAGTTTCCCGAACTGTATACCATGATCCCCGGAACAGGGAATAACATGACGTATGTTCCCGGAAAGAATATCACCGGGGATTCCGTCAGGGTATGCAGCGCATGACAGTGTCGTTCCGGAATGGTAATGTCTGCAGGCTTGACAGAGTGGCGGGAGGTGAAGCATCACGGGCGTTCCTTCGTTATGTATCCTGTGATGAGCGTGCCAGAGAAAAATGTTGGCATCCGTAACAATGCGACCCTCACTGTCGTGAGAATGAGACGGCAACCGCAAATCTTCTGACAATCCCTCATACACAAACCAACCGTCCATTTTTATTTCCTGACCTTCAGCAGATTCCAAGAGGGCATATCTTACTCACTCAATAACCGAATAGTAGGATTCTCCGGCACAGTTCCTGCACAGCACCCTCCCGTTTACTACCAGATGCCGGTTATCCGAGATCTGCTCGCCGCATGTGCTGCAATTGGCTTTTTCTACCGGAAATCCCGGGAGGTCTTCTTTTTTGATCGTAATCCTGACGTGCTCAATTTTCAGGATCTCATCTTCCGGGACTTCAGAAAGTAACTTGAGGAGGTCTTTTGGACTGAGCTTGTCGTGTTCAGCACGGTTCTTCTCATTAACCGCTACCCGGATGGCATTTCCGTTCCGGGTATCGACAAATGTGGCGGCAAACTTCCCAAAGTCCTTGTGCTTGAGAGTGCGGTGACCAAGCGAGCAGCCGGTGATTGCCTGTACCGCATCGGTACCGCATCGGTCAATTTCCATATACACGATCAGGTTGCGAGCCGGTTCTGTGGAGTTCATCCCCAGCTCGCGCAGACCGGCAATGGTCAGCCGTGTTCCAAGAACAATACCCGGACAGACATGCCCGTGAAATTCTTTTGCTTTATTAAACAGTACATCGTAATCGCTCATTTCAGTCATCTTCATCGAATCCTGTAGTGGGATGCATCGGGGCTGCAAGGATTTTTGCAACGGGAGGATTCTCTCCGGTTATTCCTTACGGCCGCTGTTTGTCCACCAGATATGTGCTCCAAGGGTTTCCTCTCCGAGGACCAGTCCCTGTGCATCCTGCCGCAGGATCGACTGGAAATAATTCCTGACCGTTTCCTCATGGGCAGCGGTGGTGCAGTTCAGCCGTCGGGTGAATTCTTTAACTGCATCATCTACGTTCGCATAAACCGGCGCCGGGAACTTTACCTCAACCTGCACGTTCGCATAGATACCCATCTCACACAGGACCTGCCAGAGCCAGTCGGCCGTGGGTTCCCCGGGGAATTTACCGCCGTGAAGCAGTGGCCATAGATCTTTGTTTACCTGAACCCATGCAGGAGAAGTCATGAACCAGAAAAGGTGAACTGTCCCGGTACAGCAGGTCTGCATTTTTGCCAAAGCCTTGCCGATGTCCATCATCGTAAGAGAATACGATGCAATAACCACATCAAACGGCCCGCCGAGTTCCTTTACCGTAACATCCTCCCAGCGGTTGGGGAAAATCCTGATGGTATCAATTCCGTTCCCGCGCATATTTTCTGATAGTGCTTCCCGCATGACCGGTGAGGGTTCGACAACCGTGACCTTGCAGCCCCGGACTGCAAGCGGAACCGCGTAGGTCCCCGGGCCGGCGCCGATATCAAGGACACGTGAACCGTCAGGAATATCCATCGCGGTTAACCGTGCATCCTCGGTTTTCCTGTGCGTTTTTCTGCCTTTCATGTAGACAGTATGGATCATTTTTTTGTTCGCCCAGAACTCCCGTGGATTGCCATAGTTTGGCACAGCGCAGTGGGCAAGTTTCAGCTGTCGCCACTGTTCCCTCCAGAAGAATGGATCGTTGATGGGGGCCGTAAGGGATACGCCTTCGGATTGTTTAGGGGATAGGGATCTCAGTTTCATATATACTCTATCTCTTGAACTTCATCTGTTTATTAACTACAAGTTTTAATTCCGGGACCAAACCCCACCCAATATGTCAGTGCAAGTACCAATCTTGTCTTTGAAGAAATGCGGCGATACAAAAAAAGAAAATTCGCTTTTCATTTTGTGTACTGCTTGCGAGATATGAGCAGGATTCATTATTCCCAATCCTCCTCATACGCATCCTGCGTGGATGCGGTTCCTGCAGCATTTTCCGGGCTCTTCAGTAGATCCTGTGAGGTGCCGGTAATTATTTCCACGGTAACGTCGAGATAATTCCCTTCAATTGTTATCTGGAACTGGCCCTCCTTGTATACCGGGATATACCGGGGTCCTGGTTCTGAAGTGTATGGCTCGGTGACTGAGCTGTCATCATGGGTGGTTGTGCCGGTAAATGTATACTTGCCGGTATCAGAACTGTACTCGCGGCCATACCCGTCCTGTACAACAATCTGCTGGGTCTGGTTGTCCCTTACGGTAATAGTCATATACGGGCGGTTAACCGGAACAAGAACTGTTCCCCTGCAGGAATTTGGATCCTTCAGGCAGTCAAATTTTGGATTGACAATATACTTGATATACAGCGGCCCTTCCACCACATTTACGAGAAGACCGTACGCATTGCCGGTCAGCGTATAGGTTTTTGTATACTCAGGTATCCGGTAAAGGAATGCATACTGGGGAGTAGAATTGATCCGGACACCGTGAAGAATAGGGTAGGGATTTGGTGTTGTATAGGGTGCGACCTCTTTTACAATTTCTGATTTTACCGGGGTAAGCACCGGGGCGGGGCTGGGTGTGGGCGTCATCGGTACAGTAACTGTTTCGGATAATGTCGGAGTATTTGTGACAACCGGTGAATTTCCCGGGGTAAAAGACCCCTCTTTGGAAAGTGAATCCTGTGCAATCTTAATACAGCCCGAACAACCGGTCAGGACAATTAGTACAGCCATCACGGCAAAAAAAAATCCATATTCTCTTAAATAACGTCGGGATTTCGAAGAATTATTCCCTGCGCGTGCGGTTGTGGGAATACGAAAAATCTTTTGGGAGTTTATGGATTTTTCTTTCATAAGACATAGACCTGTGCCGGGGTGTTCGCATATTTGTCTGCATCCCCAAGAGACCAATCAGTCCCTGTTGTTTCAAGGAAATAGTACTTCTTTCCATCAAGCGGGTAGTAGTACCCGTTGCAGTTATCGCAGGCAACTGCAACAGCTGCATGCCCCGGGGTTGTCGAATGGAAAAGTAACACTGCAACATCGTAATCCATCGCCTTGAGGAGCGCTGCGGTCAGGATCGCAGTATCTTCACAGTCTCCTTTTCCGTCCGCGAGGGTCTCGATGGGGTATTTCCAGTAATCCGTTGCCTCCTCTTCATAGGCAATTGACTGAACGAAAGCGACCACGTTGTGGTAGTCGCTTCGCGCAGCACGGTTCCTGCTTCCGCTGGCGTCTTTGAGTTGCCCGATAAGTTCGTTTAAGTAAATCCGGTCCTCGTCGCTCAAAGCATATGCCGACATATTGGTGTCATGGGGATGAGGCAGCGCCTTATCATGTTCATAGAGCTGCCGGGGGATGTGCAACGTTACTGATGCCGGGTGCCCCTCAGAAACCCATGCGTACCGGCGCTCGATATATGACGATTCCATTCCCGCAACAGTAACATCCGGGTTCTTGTCCGTTTCCGTAAAATAACTCCGGACCTCCGTATTGACGGTCCCCACATCTCCCTGCCCGAGCAGTGCATACATCTCACGTGTTTCCCCGTCGGTAAAACCAAAGGAAATATTCTGGCTGGTGTAATCAAATTTCCTGAATTCGAGCGTGTAGTTACCGGCAGGGAAATGTTCGAATGTGACCGGCGTTACTGTTTTGTACGTGTCGTTCAGGTACAGTCCGGCACCGGTGGGATACGAATCGACAATGAGGGTACCTTCATCGGGAATTCGTTTGAGATCGGCCTGTACAAATTTCATCGTGCCACCGGTGATCTTCAGGTTCCGGGTATAGTCCAGGTATCCCGGTTTCTGGACAAGGAGCCGGTGCTCCCCGACAGCAACTCTTGAAAACGGCGTCTGTGTCGTTCCGAATAGTTCGCCGTCAAGGTAAACGGTTGCATTACCGGGATTTGATGCGACTCCCAGAAATCCTGTCTGCGGAAGCGGGACCAGGAATTCGTTATACTCCGGTATCATCCCCGGCCCGGCGGTTACGACATCATGATAATCCTCAAAGTTTGTTTTCCGGATCAGGACGTTATGTGCGCCGGGGTAGAGTGCATCAACGAGAAGCGGTGTCTGGCCCCGAAGGACACCGTCAACATACAGGTCTCCTCCCGGGGGATCTGATCTGATAAGTACTGTACCGCGATCCTCCAGCCGCCGGAGGTTTGCCACGATTGTATAAGGATTTCCCCGTTCCAGCGTTGCATTTTCAAGATAATCTGCATAGCCGTTTGCGCCGATGGTAACCTGATGATTGCCGCAGGAAAGTTCATACGCCCGAAGCGGGGCGGTGCCGATCAGTGTCCTGTCAATGCTGACTGCCGCTCCGTCAGGGATAGAGAGCACGGTAAGCGTACATGACTCCCCGATGGCAGTGACCGGCAGGATGAAGAGTCCTGTAAGGCAGAGTATGACAATAATAAGACGGAAATACTGAGTATTCATTTTTGTAGTATCCTGGTGTAATTCCTTCCCTGTTCTGTTCCCACATCATTATCCGGGCATAAACGGGTTCCCGGATTTGGTCTTAATGGAACTGCTGTTCCTGTGCGTTCCACCAGAGGTGGGCGCCGAGAGCCCGGCCATTGACATAGTAGCCTTTTTCGGATTTTGCGAGTGTCCGGGAAAAATATTCGCGGAGGATCGCGTCCTGTTCCGGTGTTGTGCAGTTCATCCGGCCGTGGAATTCCTTTACCGCATCTTCAATGGTGGGATATATCGCGGGATCGCACCCGGGTTCGACAGAGAGATTTGCATTGATCTCCATCTCGTACAGTACCTGCCAGAGGCAGTCTGCGGTCGGTTCGCCGCAGAATTCCGTGCCGTGCAGTTGTTTCCAGACTCCCGCGTTGACCTGTGCCCAGAGTGGCTGTGTCAGGAACCAGAAGATGTGGACTGTTCCCCTGCAGGACTGCTGTATTTTTGCGACCGCTTCCCCGATGTCAGTCACCATGAGACTGTATGATGCGATGACCGCATCGTACGGTTCCCCCAGTTCTTCGTGCGTGACATCCTCCCAGCGCTTGGGGATTAGGGTAATTTCCCGGGTTTTTTCCTGTGTTTGATATTCAATAAGAGCATCACTCATTATGGGCGAGGGTTCCACTGCCGTGACATCGCACCCGTGGGCTGCGAGCGGGACGCTGAGCGTGCCGGTCCCGGCACCAATGTCGAGCACCCGTGAACCGTCCTTTATTCCCATGCCCGCGATCCGCGTTTCGGCATGGTCCCGCCATTCGTCAAGGTTCCGGATGAAGTGGCTTTTTATTGCTTTTTTATCGTTCCAGAAACTGTTGCCCTCGGATTTCCGGGTTTCGAGAAGTGCGAGCCGCTGCTGCCGCCAACAGTCCCGCCAGCAGGTCTGGTTCTGTGAGGTTATCCCTGTCGCAGAATTATTATTACGGGCAGGGTATGGAGGTGGGGCATTCATTATTACTATGTTGGTTTATTTTCTGCATTTATTAATTATAATGATTAAACTTTCCGAAGCAGTCAGTATGAGTGTTTTTGTATCCGGCTTAATTTTCTGCTTCCGGTTGCGATCCGCCCTTCACGCCGCATAACGGGTAAATTTTTCCTTATCTTTCACCCTTACAGTCCATGATAAAACTCCTGATCACCCCAGCAGCAAAAGCCCTGTCCTCTATAGGCTGACTTCACCGATGGAGAAGAGAAGTGGGAACCAGGTCGTCCCGGGTATTTCTTCCTTTTTGGATTTTATTAATTTAATTTATTAAATATTAACATTAAATAAATATTTTTGAGTTGACATTATCCTCTTTAGACCCAATTAAAACGTTATGACCTCAATACACAACTTTTTATATATATCTTGTAAGGATCAATTATGACTGCAACCGGGGTTGTCCGGGAAGAGCGCAAGTGTCCCCTCCACAAAAACGGCTTTTTTGGCGAGCTGACCCTCTGTCATGTCATTATCTTTACGTCAATTCTTGCTTTCCTGTTCCTCCTTGATATCCTGACGACGCAGGTCATTCTCAGAATGGGAGGCGTCGAACTGAACCCGCTCATGGCCGGTGTTGTCATCACCCCAATTCTTCATGTACTCCTCAAATGCGGAATACTTGCGATGGTTATTCCTGTAGCCCTGACAGCGGAGGGCCGGGTGAGAGGATCGGGGAGGGTACTGTATACAATCCTGATAGTCATGTATACCGTGGTCATCCTCAATAATGCCATCATACTTCTTCCCCAGATTATGAGAACTTTTACCGGATAATTCCCCAAAGAATGATGTCTCCCGCTCGAAGTCCTGTCGGGGATGTTACGAATTATTTTGTAGATTGCAAGGACGGTCAAAAAATCATACCGCGGACAGGCAGTTGCTAAAAAACAGGATCTTTTATTTTTCCCTGCATGACCCGGGGCCTCCACCCGGTCCGGGCGCTGAAAGAATCTGAAAAGATCTCAAAGAAGCGGAGTTTTGTCCGGTATTACGAGCGCGGGCCGGGAAAACCGGCCTGCATTCAATAATTGTACCCCTGCACGCCGGAAACCCATGTTCATGTTTCCTGCATGCTACAACGCGGATATAATTTAGTGAATGACTGTTTTTATAGAACCATCCGGTACGAACGCACTCACCGGCTCCTCCGGTTTACCCGACAATGAGACTTTGTCCAGCCCGATAATATGCCAAAAAACCCTGCAAAACCGCCCGATTGAAGGTGCCTCAAATCCGAACCATTATACAACACTATTTGCAAAAACAATCCCGAATTGAGCCCCATATAATGCCCAGTAACGCCCCATGGCGGCCCTTTAAAGGCTGTTGTTTTATCATCAATTCAAATCTCCATCCGAACAGAGATCTGGCTTCAAAAACGCAATACGTGAACGTTTTAATTCGTCCGTTTGTTAAAATAAGGCTGATTTGAGGACTTTCTAAAACGGAGCCCGATTCGGGCTTCTTTCGGGCATGTCAGACCCCAATCGGGGGTCGTATCGGGCCCGGATGGATGGGATCCTTGGATTGTGATTCTCACAGGCAGGGAAACACAACGGGGCATATCTGGCATCATCCTCACGAGCATCTTACCGTCAACGAAGTGTCCCTTTTTGAAATTCAAAGGAGTGACACACGGCTTTGCACCGGGGGGTCCATCGGTAGGTAAATCCTACGATGATAGGACTTACGCAAACGCCGTTTGAAAAAAAATCAGAGCGTATATTTCGGATGAAGCAAATAATCAGCGATGGCATTTTTAACGATCTCCCATTTAGCGTTGTAGATAGTGATGTTGTTGATCTGCCGGGCAGCTTCAAGACGGATGAAAGCCCGGAGAGAACAGTTGATATGATTTCTTTGACCGGCCTCTTTTCGGATTTTACAATCCTCGACACAACATAACTCCTTGAGAGCGCGGTGATAGTTTTCGATGGACCAGCAGATTGCCTGAAGATTCGTCCTGTCCTGGTGATCCATGGTCAGGAAATTTGTCGCCCAGAACCGGTCTTTTCCCTCTTTGTTCGAGGTATGAAATATACGGACAAATCCGTATTTCTTCATATGAACCGTAAATCCATCGTCAGGAATGTCCAAACGGGAGACCGGTTGGTTTTCTGAATTGTCAGGATTCACCATTCTGTTCTTCTTGATGCGGGAAAACCAGTTCCATCCCAGTTTCCTGATACATTTCAGGTTATCGATGCCGGAATACCAACTGTCAAACATGACGAAATATGGCTGAAATCCTCGGGAAGAAGCAGTCGTGAGCATCGCACGAAAATGATCGTTCTTCGACATCTCGTCACGGTCTTTATCATAGATCCGGTAGTCAATGGGAAATGTGTTGATTCCATTGGTCCAGACCAAGGTGATGAATCCGATTCCTTTTACGACTTTATGGTGTTTCCCGCTCCATTGGTAATAGGTCAGTTCGATCTGCTTCGAGTGGATTTTATCAATGACCGTATCATCCACAATCAACCAGCCGTTTCGTTTCTCAACAACTCCTTCAACCTCGTTCCACAACGTCTCAGGAGTCAGAGACTGTCTTGTCAGAAACCGGTTGATTTTGTCATGTGCCACCACCAGTCCGTTCTCTGAATAACATTCTGCAGCTTTCACACACGATACGTCACACTGTGCGGCTACGAGAAAATTGATGTAATCCAGATCGGTTATTATACGGGGGTTTGCCACGGTTTCTTTTCGGTTCTACAAATATTTTGATCTGCCGGTTTGTTCTTGATGTTGCGTAAGTCCTAGATGATTTCCATGATCACGCACGGGAAAATAATAACGGGAACGTGTATCTGTCAACGGCAGGATAATTTTTCCCTGCGTGACGATACAGTCACTGTATTAACGGTCAGGGGATACTATCAAAAAAAGAAAAAAGTGGGTGTGGTTCTTCTCACTTGGTGATGGTGACTTTTGTCCGCGCAATAACGCTACCGGTCTTGTCAACCAGATCTAAGTAGAAGTATTTGCCGATGTTATTTGGGTAGCCAAATGCATAGGCTGCGAAATATTTACTCTTGCCCAGCTTCCCAGATGCATCACTCCATAAAATACGGGCATTAGCGTTAACACCTGGGGGGTCATTTGGGTCTTTACTCGCTCCCCATGCAGCGGTGGTTCCAGCAGCAGCATAATCCGAACAGTTTATTGCCTTAACAACGAAAGAATCACCCGGTTTGAATGAGGTTGTGTTGTAGGTGCCGCTTGTTAAACTATAGACCGCGGAATTGCTGTTAGCAGGATCGAGAATAATCGTCTTGTTAATGTTCCATGCAAATTTGGCCGCGTCTGTCCCCATCATCTCGGATGGCGTGGTCATGAAATTGACTGATGAAAGGGCAACTGAATCACCACCGGTATGGCTGATAGTCATACCGTTTGACTGGCTGTATGTTCCAGAAATAGTTGCCTGG
>Ga0116171_10000786_pt1 | contig 33014 bp, 30 predicted proteins | sample AD_JPNHW2_MetaG_FD_89798 | JGI IMG/M metagenome (GOLD analysis project Ga0116171, IMG submission 89798) | Active sludge microbial communities of municipal wastewater-treating anaerobic digesters from Japan - AD_JPNHW2_MetaG | ecosystem: Engineered > Bioreactor > Anaerobic > Digestate | place... | reverse complement strand
CAGTATGACGACCGGGTGAGGATGACCATCGCGGCACTGGACACGACACCAAAGTCCCGGGTGCTGGACATCGGGGCCGGGCCGGGAACCCTCGCCCTCCCCCTCGCCCCGCATGTCCGCGAAGTCACTGCGGTAGAACCCGGTGCCGCGATGATAGCGATCATGAGCGACCATGCGGCGAGAGACGGGATCGGGAACATCGTCTGCGTACAGAAACTCTGGGAGGATGTCGATATCGCCCGGGACCTGCAGGGGCCGTACGATATCGTCATCGCCTCGCTGTCGCTCACCATGCACGATATCCGGGAGGCGCTCCGGAAGATGGATGCTGCCTGCTCGGGCTCGGTCCACCTCTTCTGGTTTGCGGATATGGCCTTCTGGGAACGGATGTCGGCAGACCTCCAGGAGCCGCTGCACGGCCGCCCGTATTACCCGGGCCCCAAGGCCGACTGCCTTTTCGGTGTCCTGTACCAGATGGGGATCTACCCGGATGTGGCGATGCTGCCGATGACAAAGGAGTACCGGTTCGGGAACCGCGACGAGATGCTTACATTTTTCCATAAACGGTTCGGCGCGAAGACACCGGAGCAGGAGAGGATTGTGGATGAGTACATTTCACCAAAAATCCGCAGGGAAGGTGATGAGGTGGTCATCTCCGGGGATTCGACGCTTGCCCATATCAGCTGGAAGAGAATGGAGAAAATCTGAACGGGGAGGATTTTTTTAAAATCGTTTATGGGGGCTGATGCCTCCCTGCCCCCTTTGGGATATCTGCCGCTGCCCCGAAGGACGCCCCGCGGCGGCTTCAATTTCATGTTTTTTATAAAAACAGGATTTGCCCCGCCGTGCCCCGGAGTGGCCCTGAGGCGGGGAGCCCTCCCGATATCCACGATTTGGTTAATTTCCCTTTGAGTGTACGAATCATCGGATTAATCCTGGTTTTCCTGAACCAGAAAGTGGAACCGGGGATCGATTTTGATCGGAGATTCGCTGATCGATTTCTGTACCAAAATCGGATCGCGATTGATCCGGAAAATTTTTTGATCGCGATCATGGATGCGATTTTGATCTGAAAATCGCTGACCGGTTGGAGAATAAAAATTGGAGATCGATTTTGATCTGAAGATCGCTGATCGATTTTCGTACGAAAATCGGGATCCGGTTTTGTGCTCCGTCTGTGAGTACTTCACTTTTCCGGGTTTTCAATCGCGGATCGATTGGAAAACAAAAATCGGGGATCGATTTTGATCTGAAATTCGCTGATCGATTTCTGTACCAAAATCGGATCGCGATTGATCCGGAAAATTTTATGATCGCGATCATGAGCGCGATTGCGATCTGAAAATCGCTGAGCGATTTTTACCGGAATGGTTTTCGATCAGGATGGCGGCAGGGAACGCAATAGCAAAATCCCAAAAAGGTGGGAGGGGGACTCCCCCCGTCCCGTTTTGTTCTTCCCGCGATACAATACCGATTAGGCCAGCACCGCCACGGTATCCGCCCACGTCTCGACCCTGCTCCGGATCGCATCGTCCGAGAACGAGGTGAGGGTCACCAGGTCCCGGCTGAAGTTTACGAAGTAGATCTCGCCGTTGGCATCGTGGCACCGCAGGGTTGCCGCGAACTTCTCACCCCCCGTGTCCCGGACCGGGGTGCCGCCGAGGTCGGTTGCCAGCTGGGCATTGGCCACGATATGGTTCGCTACTGCCGTGAAGGCCGCGATGGTCGGTGCCCTGACCGTGACGAGGGCCACGGTCTTTGCCGTCCCGTCCTGGTAGAGGATGCGGGAGGTGTACCCCTGTTTGCTCCGCTCGACCGGCGGGTGGTCTGACCCGCCCTGGTTGTAGGTCGTGCACTGGAAGGGGTTGTTCGCAATGACGCCCTGGACAATAGTGTCGAAGGCAGTCACGTCCGCGAGCGGTTCCGCAAGTTTGCGGACCGCGCTTTTTGTCGTACTTTTCGTTTCAAAGTCTGCCATGGTTGTTCACTTCCTGAGGGTTCGTCAGAACCCGAAGGAGGGGAAGGGAGGCATCAGCCGACCTTCGACCTCTGACTGATTCGTGTGAATCCTCGTTGTTCCGGAAGATCCTCCGGACCTTCCTGATCCTGACGAAGCCATTCAGGCCTCCGTCGGTTGGTTGTCCTTGGGCGCCCTTGGACAGTTACCATGGGACTGGCTTATTTACATCCTTGGCTGAATAAATTTTTTTGAGGTGAAACGGAGCCCGTTTACGGTATCTTCGGCCGAAATAGCGGCTGAATTGGTCCCGGACGATTTTGCAAAAACGGTACTGTCCCGGTACAGGGAGGCACGGGTCCAGCCGGGGATCTGAGAATGCCGGATAAAACCGGACCCTGCCCGAAAAATACAATCGCGATCACGATCGCGATTGAAATTTTGATCCGGATCGATCGGACTTTGATTTTTGTTTTTCCATCAAGGTTTGATTGAAACATTTTCAGCAGACCTTGATTGAAATTTTTCAAGCGATCTTTGATTGAAAACCGGTTGCCGGATCAATCGCTCCGTCGGAATTCCCGGATTGCTGCCGCTGAGGATCAGCTTAACTTTTTGCAGGCAAACCTTGATTGAAATTTTTTCAGCAGACTTTGATTGAAATTTTTCAGGCAAGGTTTGATTTTATTATTTTAAACGCGATCATGATCGCGATTGAAATGATGAGCCGGAGCGATCGGACTTTGATTAATCATTGCATTCATTTTTAAAAAAGAATTATCCAACCCTCTCAATCCGCCCCATTGCTTTCTTCAGCTTCTCCATCGAAGCCGCGTACGACAGCCGGATCCATCCCGGTGCATAGAACGCCCCGTCCGCAGGTGCCGTCTCGTAGCCCATCGCAAAGGTCGTTGCCTGGCTGACCGGGTGCTGCTGTATCTTGGACATCTCAGCGATGATCTCCTTTGGCCCCACGGCATACCCGAGGCGCCAGCCGGTCATGGCATAGGCCTTCGATAACCCGTTGATGGTAATCGTCCGCTCGTGAATATCACCGATTGTGGCGGGCGAATATTGTTCCTTTCCATAAACCATCTTTTATTTACTTGGATATACAAATAACACCATTGGCTTCTGATGTCCCCGCTTCGTGTAGCACTCACCCTGTTATTTTTATTCACAACAACCCTGCTGGCAGGATGCACCACACAACATTCCGCGAATATTACACGGGTTGGTGCGCCGTCTGGGATTATACCGACAGTTTCCTCGGGCATCACTACAGTTCCCGTAACTCAGGAAAACCCTTCCTGCCCGGTATATTCTTACAATGGATCATACTGGATTGCAATTGATCCGCTTCAGGATGTGCGGGGGACACCTTTCATGATCAACGGAACGACCAATCTTCCATCAGTACTTCCCCGGAACAGAAGCGTATGGATTATGATCGGTCCTGTGCAGATGGATCCCCGTTATTTAAATGGAGAGCATGCTGTCTTGTTTTACGGCACACCGTTTTCTTCGTTTGTCCAGATTCAGGAAAGCGGAAACTGCATTAATACGTTCTCAGTGAATGTGACACAACTGGAGGGGAAATCCGGGGAATATTCCATGTCGATTCAGATGATCGAACCAGGTCTTGAAAACCTTTTTGATCCCAAAAACAGTACTCAGTTTTATTATGTCCGGTACACGGACTGACCGGGTAAAGGATTGAGAGAGATCATAAATAAGTGATCCCCCTCCCTTACCCAACCCTCTTGATCCTTCCCATCGCTTCCCTCAGCTTCTCCATCGAAGCCGCGTAGGACAGCCGGATCCATCCCGGCGCATAGAACGCACTGCCCGGGGTTGCCGCCACGTGCCCCTTCTCAAGCCAGCGCGACGCAACCTCCATATCGTCACCGGCAACCTTCACGAACGCATAAAACGCCCCGTCCGCAGGTGCCGTTTCATAGCCCATCCGGTTCAGCTCGGCAATAACGTACTTCCGCCGCTTGTCGAACTCCTGCCGCATCTCCTCGACGCAGGACTGGTCGCCTTTGAGCGCTGCACCCCCGCCCCACATCGCAAAGGTCGTTGCCTGGCTGATCGTGTGCTGCTGCACCTTGGACATCTCGGCGATGATCTCCTTTGGCGCCACGGCATACCCGAGACGCCAGCCGGTCATGGCATAGGCCTTCGAGAAGCCGTTTATGGTGATGGTCCTTTGTGCCATGTCGCCAACAGAAGCAAGCGAGATGTGCTCCCTGCCATAGATCATCTTCTCGTAGATCTCGTCGGACATGGCGTAGATGTCATGGTCCGTGCAGAGGTCTGCAACGAGTTTCATGGACTTCCTGTCGAAAACAGCACCGGTGGGATTTGACGGGGAGTTGACGATGATCATCTTGGTCTTCGCATTGACCCGTTCAAGAAGAGAGTCGTCGAGCTGGAAGGTCTTTGGGTTTATCGCGTGGAAGACGGCTTTCCCGCCTGCGATCCGGACGCAGGGCTCGTAGGAGACCCATGCCGGTGTAAGGATAAGGGTCTCGTCGCCGGGGTTCAGGACCGCCTCGCAGGCCTCGTAGATGGCGTCCTTTGCGCCGCAGGCAACGATCACCTGCTGCGGGGTGCAGGGAACCTTATTCTCCCTCGTAATCTTCTCGCTGATCGCACCCAGCAGCTCCGGGATGCCGTTGCTCGGGGCGTAATGGGTCTCGCCCCGTTTCAGCGCATCGATGCAGGCGTCCGTGATGTGCTGCGGGGTGGCGAAGTCGGGCTCGCCGATCGACAGGCTGATGACATCGATCCCCTCCCGCTGCATCTTCTTGGCCCTGTTGGAGATCGCAATCGTCGCCGACTCGGTGACGCCGGCAATCTTTGCCGACAGGGGCCTCATTTCAACCGTTTGACAAGCTTGATGGCGGATTCAACGGCCCGCTTGGCATAATCGATCCGCTCGTTCGCCTCGAGGCGGGTCATGCCGGGCCCGGAGATGCCGAGCGTGACGGGTTTGCCGAACTCGAGCGAGAGATCGATAATCTTCCGGGCTGCGTGCTGGACCACGATCTGGTCGTGCTGGGTGTTGCCCTCGATAACGCAGCCGATGGTCACGACAGCATCGACTTTCCCGTTCGTCAGCATCTTCTTGATCGCAAGCGGCATGTCGTAGGCGCCGGGCACGTACAGGCATTCGGTCACTTCCGCGCCGAGGAATGCTGCGTGCTCGCGGCCTTCGATCTCCATCATATAGGTGATGTCGCGGTTGAATTCCGCAACAACGAATCCGAGTTTTATGGGGTTGGTATCACACATACTCTATCATCTCTTGCAGTGGGTCAATAATCCTTACGCTGGTCTTACCGGCGTGCAGGGCCGGCATCCTCGAATCCCTGCCGCTGCCCGGTGCCGGCATCGCGCTCGAGATCTTTCGGGTAGAGCACGAGCTTGACCGCGTTGACGGCATGCTCGCGGGTGCGCTGCTCCATGAGCCACGCAAGCTCGCGGTCGTCCTTTGCCTCGTCCTCGTGGACAAAGACCTCGATGATGTGCTTGTTCGTCATGAGCTGGCACAGGATGAGGCCCTGCGAGGCCTCGTGGGCGCACATCCTGTCCTTGTCCTTGCCCCCGGGCATGCCCAGCGCCATGACGATGTCGCACCGGCGTTCCTCGATCAGTTTCTTGCAGGCAACGGGGAGGTCTTTTATCCCCGGCACCGTTGTCCGCTCGATTGCTACCGTAGCATGTTTTTTAAGCTCGTCGATGGCGATGGCTCCCATGTTGATGCGTGCGAAAGTGGTGTCGGCGACGCCCACTCTCATCCCAGCACCCCGGCGGCTGCTTCAACGCCGTCGCCTTTGCGCCGGAAGCCGCATTTTGTAAGCGCATGCTGGGTTGCTGCAAGGGTGGCGAGGATCTCCGGTGCACTGACTGCACCCATGCTGCCGATACGGAATATCTTTCCTTTCAGGTGGTCCTGGCCGCCGGCAATGACGATCCCCATCTTCTTGATGATGCCCCGCATCTCATCGTCCCTGACCCCGGCGGGATACTCGATGGCAGTCACGGTGGACGAGCAGCTGTGCAGCGCATCCGTTTTCGGGAAGAGCGACAGGCCCCAGGTCGTTGCAGCTGCCTGCACCGCCCCGGACATCTTCTTGTGCCGGGCAATCCGTGCCGGAAGGCCTTCCTCCTCGATCATCAGGCAGGACTCGCGCAGGGCAAGGAAGAGCGGGACGGCCGGGGTATAAGGTGTTTCCATCGGTGTTCCGCCTGCACTCTTTTTGTACGCGGCGAGGTCGAGGTAATAGGGCGGGTTTTTGGTTGCACGTTCCCATGCCCGTTTGCTCACCGAGACCATGGCAAGGCCCGCCGGCGCGGCAAAACATTTCTGGGAGCCGGTGATGGCGATATCAACGCCCCATTTGTCAGCCTCGACAACATCGCCACCGATGGAGGTAATGCCGTCCATGATGAAGAGCGCGTCGTGTTTTTGGCAGAGCTTCCCGATCTCCTCGGCGGGATTCTTGATACCGGCCGAGGTCTCGTTGTGGACGAGGGTAACAACCTGCGCACCGGCATCGAGCTGCGCCTTCAGCGCCTCGAGATTTACCGGCGTACCCCAGTCGGACCTGATCTCATGGGCCTTTCCATAGCGCTGGCTTATCTTATAGAGCCGCTCGCCGAACTTGCCGTTGACGATACAGGCAATCTCCTTGTCCCGTCCTACGCCGGCGATCGCGGCTTCCATGCCGGCCGTGCCGGACCCGCTGATGACAAAGAGGTCGTTTGTTGTACCAAATGCGGTCTTGAGTACCCGCACGCAGTCGGCATACGCGGCACCGAACTCGGGGCTGCGGTGGTTGATTGCCTGACGCGACATTGCAAACCTGACCCGTTCCGGTATCGGTACCGGGCCCGGCAGCATCAGGAGAAGTTCTTTTTCCATGTGGATCTGCTCATAGTATATCTGGATAAGCACAATATATGTTTGGATGGCTGACATGGCAGACGTTGCAATCATCTCGGGGTCCGCATCGGATGCGAAGATAACAGATAAGGTAAAAAAAGTCCTGGACGAGAACGGGGTGTCGTACGATGCCCAGATCATCTCGGCACACCGTGACCCCGACAAGCTTGACGCCTACATCAAAACCAGTACGGTGAACATATTCATCGCAATCGCAGGCCTTTCCGCAGCCCTGCCCGGCGTGATCGCGTCAAAGACGGACAAGCCGGTGATCGGGGTCCCGGTCAGCGGGACGCTCAACGGGCTCGATGCCCTCCTTGCGATCGCCCAGATGCCAAAAGGCGTGCCGGTTGCCTGCGTTGGCGTGGATAACGGGGACAATGCAGCATGGCTTGCGGTCAGGATTCTGAAGCTGGCAAAAAAGTAACCGGATTGTTTATTATTTTCTATTTTCACCTACTTCCGTCCGTGCGGACATGCCCACAGGCACAACCCGCAGACGCCGGCAAAACCCAGCTCTTTCTCGAGATGCTTATAATACCGGTCGCAGGCGGCTGCATCGAACCGTGCTTCCCTTGGTTCACCGGGCGAGAACATCCTCCCGGTGAACGCGTGAACCGGGCAGATATCCACGCATGCCGTGCATTCCCCGCACCGCGGCTCCATTGGCGATCCGGTCGGTTCCAGCGGTGCATCCGTCAGAACGGTCACCCATCGCACCCGGGGGCCGTGGTCAGGCGTCACGAGCAGGCAGCTCTTCCCGATCCAGCCGAGGCCGGCCAGGTGGGCGGCAAGCTTCTGGGAGAAGATCCCGCAGATGCCCTCGTCACTTGTCCGCTTCGACGCCGGCACGGGAAATGCCCCAGACCCCTCCTTCTGGAGCAGGTTTGCCACGCGGAGGGCGATTAGGTCGAGGTTTGCGTTCACGACATCGTAGCTGTTGTGCCGGTACAGTATCGCCCCTTCCCGGTCGCGGCCGGGAAGCAAATCAACAAGGCTGTCCTGCAGCCGGATGCCCATAACAACACCCCGCGGGTACCGGGCAGCCCGCTCCCCGCCCTGCCCGTGGATGAAGTCGCGGGACGGGACAAGGTCGGCTATCCCGAAGTAATCGGCCCCGAGGGAGAGGGCGAGATGATGGATCCGGTTGCTGAGATCCTGTTTCATACTGTACTTCAGGGAGGCCTGAGGATTTTTAGGTGGTGGTGAAAAATGGTCGGGTGAGGGTTAAAAAAACCGGACAAGAATCACTTCCCTGTCTTTTTTAAGCCGGCGATCCTCTTCTCGATCATCTCCTGCTGAAATTTCAGGTGTGCTGAGTGGACCTCGAGGGCCTTGATCTCGTCTTCGACCGACATCATCCCGCTGCACCCGCATGCGGGGGTACAGGCACCGTGACATGACTGTTCGTGGGCAAACATTGTGTTTTTCACCTCCTTTCTGGTTCTCCATCATTACAATCTTCTGGGAAGTATTAATACTACAAAGTTTATAGTAAAATAGTCACTATGGCTCAGGAAACCAAAGGGATCTGTCCGTGCCCGCTCGAAGGCATTATCGACACCATATCGAAGAAGTGGGCGCTCCTGATCGTTCATGTCCTCGGGAATACCTCCAGGGTCCGGTTCAGCGGACTGCAGAAAGAACTTGACGGCATCAGCCCCAAGACCCTGAGCGACACGCTCGCTGCGCTCCAGAAAGAAGGATTTGTCGGGCGGGAGGCGTTTGCCGAGATCCCGCCGCGGGTGGAGTATTACCTTACCGACGATGGGAAAGAATTGTGGGAGGCGATTTTGCCTCTCCTCGAATGGACCATGAAGCGGGAGGGTTTCAGCGCGGAGATGTGCTCATCGCACTGCAGGAAGGGTGTCCGCCGCCGCTGATGCCCGCGCCGGGGGATTCTGCATCACGAAGAACGTGTACCCGTGATATTTCCTGTACTTCCGGTAGATCTGTGCCTCTTTTACAAGGGAGTCGAGGAAGGCAGCACGAGCCGGATCGGATCCATGGATCTTTCTCAATGCATCGATGCGGGCAAGCATCGGGACATAGTAGTGCTCCCACCACCCGGCTTCGGGAAGCCTGTACGTGGCAAGGAGATGAAGCCCGGCATTCCCGACCTGTTCCCTGAGCTGGTCCTCGGTCCCGGGAATGTCCCCTTCCTTCTCCCACCATTGTACAAGCTCCTGCGGGGGATTTGGTACAAACCACGCGGCATCAGAGACAACGATGCATCCGCCTTTCTTCACGAACGGTTTCCATGTCCTCAGGCCTTTCTCAAACCCGATGATGAAAATCGCTCCCTCGGACCAGATAAGGTCGAACTGCCCGGGCTCGAAGGGGAGGGCGTCCATCGAGGCGCAGACCGGTTTTATCCTCCTTAAAAGACCTGCCCGTTCTGCTTTTGCCGCTAAAATGTCCAGGAACGGCTGGTGATTGTCGACGGCCGTTATCATGCCGGAGGTCAGGGCCGCAAGGTCCAGCGTCTGGGTGCCCGAACCGCAGCCGATATCAAGAATTTGTGCATCTTTCCCGACCGGCGGGAGAAGTGAGAATACATGGTTTGTTGCACCGGCACAGCCGGGCCCCTGGCGGGGCAGCGATTCGAACACGGTGTAAAAAAAAGCCGGAAGGGTCATGACAGAGAGGTAGGTGAGCGGAGATAGTGTGTTTTGTGGTTGACAGCGCTGTTTTCACCTCCCAAAGATACCCGGGGGGTTTTAAGACAGTGAATGCCGGAACGGACAGGAGCCAAAAGGACTGGCAGCCTTTTTGGGATTGAGAACATACATCCTTCTCATGCCTGTCCTGAAGGATCCGGTGGTTACGCTCGAAGATATCCGGCTCCGGAAGGTATCGCTCTCATCCCTCGACCTCGACGTTGCAATCCGCCTCCGGAACCCCAATCCCCTGGGCATCACCCTGCGGGAACTCCCGTTTACCGTCCTGTGCAGTTCCGGCCACACGGATCAGCAGATCGCTTCCGGCAATACCGGGCGGGTAAGGATCGCCGCAAACAGCAGCATGGTGCTTCATATGCCGGTAACCTCGCAGAATACTGCCCTCATCAGTGCGCTCGCGACGTTTGTGACGAAAGGCGGGGTTTTGGTAACCATCCGGGGAACAGCGATCGTTGACGCCATTATTTTCGGCTGGTCGGTCCCGTTTGAGAAGACGTTACCGGTAACCATGGAGCTGGTCGCGGATTCTCTCGCCGGCGGGAAAAGCCCCGGCTGACGGGTTGCCTGTTCCCTTTTTTATGATAGGTCCGGCCGGGTCAGGACCGCTCCGGGAGGAGTCTCCCTCCCCCGCACGGTTTTTTTTGGGTGGTGGTGTATTTTCCGAAAGCAGGAGGGGGATGCCCCCGTCTGATAATAGCCGGAATCCTGGTACTCCGGTATCAACAAATGGTGTCAGGGAATCCGAAATCCCGCACCGGCAGGTGTTGGCAGAGTATACCCGCTCAGGGCCGGGCTGCTGCAGACCGTTCGTACAACCGCTCTGCCGTTTCAGTTCGCACGAGGAAAAGTATACTGCCTCTGCCCATGGTAATTCCAGAAGAACGCACAGAACGTGGCGACAACCTTTGCCGTCAGGTAATCCAGCGAAAATACCTCCACGCACAGCCAGATGATGCACAGGTTCACGAGAAGACAACTGACCGAGATTGCAGCGAACGTCGTGAATTGGACGAGATAGTGCCGGTCGGGGTCATGGAAATTAAAATACTTATTCAGGAGATAACTGAAGACGATCCCGCAGCAGTACGAAACCGCCGCAGCAGGAAGATACCAGATCCCGAGATACGAGCAGAGCAGGACCAGCAGGCCGATATCGATGAGGGACGACACGATCCCGACCAGGAAGAATCCAACGATCTTCTCGTTACAAATCCGTGCCGGGAGGGAAAGCCTGCTGCTGCTCATACTTAACGAACCGCCCGTTTTCATGCGCTGGTCTGTCCGGTGTATCCTGCACAGTCATACAGGGCATTCGCATTGATCCGGGTGGATACAGACAGGGAATTCAGCAATGTCGTTGTACCTGAATTCGCGGATGACGCCTGTGCGATCTGTACCGGGCTGTCGGCGGAATTGTCACTCCACTCCTCTGCCGGTACCTCAATACAATGCCCGCTCACCCAGCTGAAAAGCCCGGTGTTCCCGCTCCCGCCCGTACCCCCGCCGTCACCGGATCGCGGGGTGAGGAAATACCTGACCTTACCTTCATCAAGATAGCGCCGGAGCATGGTGACGTTCAGGACCTGGTCGCTCCCCGTGAAACCTCCAAGACACATGACCGGTTTCCCGGTCTGGATGATCAGGTCTGCACCATCATGCGAACTGGGAACGGCAAGGATCCAGGTCTCGCCGGTCGTGTGGGCGATGAGGTATGCTGCAAGTATGCCGGTCGATGCTCCTGACCCTCCCTGACCCCCCGGTCCGCCATTCCCGGCAGATCCACCTGCGGCCCGGTTGCCCGAAAATCCACTCATACCAGTAAAACCAGGTGCGCCGGGTCCCGTACCGGAGGGGTCCGGGACATCCCGGCCCAGGAGCGTTGTGCTGTTCCGCGCCATGGGTGGCTGTTGTCCTCCACCCCACTCCTGAACAGCGCTGATGTTGTCAGGACCGGAAATTCCCGCGCTCCCGGGGCCCGCCATACCGGGGGACGCCGTGTTTCCGGAAATACTGCTGCCCGGTCCACCGCCACCTATGCCGCCCCTCGGACTTCCGGAAAGGCCTGCCGTCGGGAGATTCCCGCTGTTCCCGCCCGGGAGCAGCGTGCAGGACCAGACCAGGGGCGCGATGAAAAGGATGGCGATGGCGACAGCTGCGATACGCCACCGGTGGTTTTCCAGAACCTCGATCTTCCGTACTTTTGTTATGGCAAGTATCCCGGTGCAGGCAGCGGTCATGACCAGAATGAGGGGGACAAGCGAGCCGGCAAAACCCGTATCGGATGAGAGGAAGGATGCCTGGAGGAAGCCGGTGACGGGGACTGCGATGACCAGGAGCCACCCGGCCCGGCTGCCGGAGACATACTCCCGGTACATGCCTGCCGCCCCGATCCCGACGAGTGCTGCAAGCGGGGGGGCTATCGTTGCGATATAGTAGTCGTGCCAGAATCCGCTGGTGAAGCTGAAGTACAGGAGGCCGGGAATGAGCCAGAGAAGCATGGCGATAAGGGTCAGTCCTTTCCCGCTAAAGTACCCGGCTTCCCCCACACCTTCGGGGGAAAAGGCACGCGGTTTTCTCACCCAGGCAAGGACCCCGACGAGGGCGAACATGAGGAGCCAGGCAATATCTCCGGCAAGATCATTCTGTAAAACCCGGAAGATCCCCGCGCTGCTGCCGCGGTTCATTCCGCCACCGCCATCCATACCGCCGGCCGGGGCACCGTAAATGCCGCCGGATGTACCCGGGCTGCTTCCCGGTCCCGCGGGCGGCGACCCACCCGCACCCGGAACCAAAGTGAATGCATCTCCCTGCATCACCATGGTCCTGTTCCCCGATCCCTGATAGGATATTCTTTCCGCAGAGGAACCAAAAGAACCGCTGCCGTAACCTCCGCCACTTTCCCCGATCCCGAGGCGGTGAGCGCCGTTATAATTGAGGATGAGGCCCATCACCGTGTTGTCATCGCTGCCGCCGATGAACGGCCGCTGGTCCGCAGGGATACTGTCGACTACAAGAGCCCAGGAAAGGGATACCGTGAGGAGGACCGATACCGCAAGCCCGATATGAAGAACCCGCTGCTTCCAGGCAGGGTCTGCAGCTCCCAGGAAATAGACCGCGAGGATGGCAGGGATAACGATGAAGGCCTGGATCATCTTGATGTTGAACCCGATCCCGACCAACACCGCCGAGGCAAGGAGCCAGGGTAGCGACCGTTCCCGTGCCGCTTTCAGCCCGGCCCAGACCGCAAGGAGGATGACGAAGATCATCTGCATGTCCATCGTCCCGTTCCTCGCTACCGCGACAGAGATGGGAGTCACGGTGAGGGCGAAGGCTGCAACAAGCCCTGCCGGTTTCCCGAAGGGACGGGAGATGATGAAATAGAGGAGCGCAACCGACCCCGTCCCGGCAAGGGCTTGCGGGAGAATGATCGTCCACCCGCTGAATCCCAGCACTGCGGCAAAGAGTGCCTGCATCCAGAGGCCTGCCGGGGGCTTGTCCACCGTAATGAACCCGGCCGGGTCAAGAGAATTGAAGAACCCGGCGACAGGGTTCACGAGCATGCTCCTGACGGCAGACGCGTAGTAGGCATTCGAGATCCCCCCGTTCCAGATATTCCACACGTTCAGGAATACAGACAGGAACAGGATTGCACAGAGCAGGATCTCCGCCCGGTACTGCCTCGCCGTTTCTTTCAGGGTCATGTCAGCCGGTCCCGGACCATGCGGAGAATGGACCTGATCTCACCGATCGGCTGCACGCTGGTTTTTGGCAGTTCTGCCTCAATATCGCGCAGCCGTTCCTGTATCTCGAGGATCTCGTTGTACGTGATGAGGAACCACGGATTTTCTTGAGCCCTGCCCGCAGAATCCCCCCCGGGAGGACATCCTGATCCGGCGTTCTGCCGGGTACCCTCGCTGCCGTTCATAGTGCTGTATTCTTCCCTGCCGTAAAACCGGATCTTCTTTTTCCGGCCCGTGCTGATATATTGATGATACGGCACTGGTGAGAGTATGATATTGGGAAGGGATGTATTGAACCGGCAGAGATCACTTATTAAAAAACCAGCGGGTCATCAGGAGTGACAACCCCGTTTTAAAAAAAAATACCCGGCTGTAAAAAAATACCAACCATTTTTATCACGTACGACCACATTATGATTAGCGTACAGTCATTGTACCGTTGCAGCAACAAATCCATCGGGGTGTTATCCAATGGCAGAGAAAGAAACGGTTTCCATCTCATCAGATCCGGCTTTTTTACAGGAACTTTCAGAATACCTGGAGGTGCTCTCCAACCCGGTGCGCCTGAAAATACTCAAGGTGATCGAGAAGGAGCCAAAGGAGATCAGCGAGATCGCATCCCGTATCGATACCAGTTATGCAAACACGAAAAAGCATATCGACCAGCTCGTCCATATCGGGCTTGTGCGGAAGGAGGCTGGCTTCGGGCGGGAGACGGTAAAAGGCATCCACCCGGTCTGGAAGTTCTCCCTTGCCGAAGGAGGTCTCAGTATGCTGATCAAGAACCTCGGTGTTTTCTCGCGGATCAACATCCCCCTGGGGTATGGCGAGATCCAGGGAACGCTCGAATCCGTGCGCACGGCCGTTCTGAGGGAGTCCGGAACGTCCTTTCCGGCGCTGCATCTCATTGAGGGAAAAGGAGCGGGACGCACGTTCCTCCTGAAAAACGACCGTGTGCAGATTGGAAGGATCGATCCCGATTCCCCTTCGAAACTTGGCGAAGGGGACATCGCGCTTCCCGTAGAGTACGTGGCAGTGACACGGATCACCAAGCCCCATGCCATTGTTTCGCGGGCAGGAGCCGGGTGGCAGATCGAGGACCGGGGCAGTTCGGGAGGGACGTACCTGAACGCGGTACTCATTGCACCCATGCACAAGACTCTCCTGAAAAACGGGGATATTATCGACCTTGCCATGGGAGAAGACGCGGCACGGTTCCTGTTTATCTCAAACGAGTGAATATTGATGGCGGATCGGGCACATTCTGGCCTGCCGGTACGCAGGAAAAGGGCGAATGCGTATTTCTTATTTTTTATGCTCGTTTTCCTGGCGTTTATCCTTGTCTTCCCGGTCTCTGCTACGGTATACACCTATGACGGGAACGGGAACACCAGCTCAATCCAGGACCTGATCAATACAACGGCCAACGGCGACAGTGTGTATCTTGCCGGGGGCAAATATTTCGAGAACCTCCAGATTACCCGGTCCATTGTCTTTGGCGCCCTGGATACGAACGACCTTCCCGAGATTGTTACTTCCCGGGCATCCGAAGCCGGTATCACGCTTGCTTCCGATGGCATTACGATAAACGGCATCATCATTTCCGGGGAAGCTGACGAGGGACTGCTCGTAGCATCGAGTAACAACCGGGTCAGCACGATTACCGTCGGGGGACTTTCCCGGGGGATCTCCCTGAAATCGGCGAGGAATAACGTTTTTTCAGGCAATACCCTTGTCAATAATTCTGTGGGTATCGAGCTGGACCGCAGCTCGAGATCCAATACGTTCTACCTGAATTCCCTGAACAATACCCGGGATGTAAAGGTCCAGTCGGCTGACAATACATGGGATTCTGACCGGCAGATCTATCAGTATGCAGGCAGGGAATATACCGGTCAGGTAGGAAATCTCTGGGCCGGGTATACCGGTACCGATGACAATGGCGACGGGATCGGGGATTCTGTCTACACCGTACAGAGCGAACAGAGTGACGTTTTCAGCCCGATTACAGGATCGGTGGTCACCGACCGTGCTCCTCTGGTCAGTCCACCGGCATCGTATACCCTTATCGGTGCTGCAAACCCGTTCAACACGTCCCTGATGGAAGGGATAGTACGGCCGCCGGATTTATCTGCACTCCAGCAGCAACAGGGAAACACCCAGCAGGGAAATCTGCCGGCGTCCAGCGGCCCGGCCCCTGCAGGATCGGTGAATCCTTCCTCGGTCCAGAACCCGTTCTTTCCCTACCTTGTACAGTACTGGTGGGTAATTCCCATTGCCATCATCATCTCCGCTGGTGCCGGCATCTGGTTTGAGAGAAAATGGCGGCGGAGGGAGCCGGTTGCCGGGAGGGAAAATGCCATGAACCCCTCGCGGAATATAACGGTTGTGAAAAACACCCTGCCGCAAGCAGCAGATGGCGGACAGGACCAGCTCCATTATACCGCGCATCTTCCGCCGGCCCTGGAGCGAAAATATCCCGATGCGGAATACATTGCCGAAGGGGGTGTCTCACGGGTATTCAGGGCGTGGGATGAGAAAGAGGGGCGGGAGGTTGCCGTGAAGGTCCCGATCCGGTTCGACGAGGTGACAGGCTCCCAGTTCACCAAGGAGCTCCATGTGTGGGAAGGGCTCCATCACAAGAACATTGTCGAGATCTATGCGGCCAACATCTTCCCCGTTCCCTATATCGAGATGGAGTACGTAAAATCCGATCTTGCTGCCATGCGGTTCCCTCTCGAAACGAAACAGGCTGTGACAATCGTGAAGGGGGTTGCCGAAGGGCTCCGTTATGCCCACGAACAGGGAATCGTCCACCGGGACATCAAACCCGGCAATATCATGATCACACCCGACGGCATACCGAAAATCTCGGACTGGGGGCTCTCAAAAGCTGAGGGAACAAAACAGTCCGGCCTCATCGGGTTTTCCCTCGAATATGCCGCTCCCGAACAACTGGCCCCTAACCTCTACGGGGAACCCGGTCCGGGGACGGATATCTACCAGCTGGGAGTTCTTTTCTATGAGATGCTGGCGGGTCATGTGCCCTTCAGGGGGGGTGGGATGGGTGAGGTGACCCATGCGATCCTCCATGATGAGCCATTGCCGCTTGTCCTTGAGGGACAGGATGCCGCATTGATAGGGGATATCATTAAAAAATGCATGGCAAAGAAACCGCAGGACCGGTACGGTTCGGTCTCCCTGTTACTGGATGACTTAAGAAAAGTCAGGTCCTGAGGAAGAGAGGGTAATTCCACCCGGGACCTGTTCCTGACATGAAGGCCGGTGCATTCCGCAGAGGCCCTCGTGCAGGTTGTTCTTCTGCTGTTCTCCACGCACGGCCATACCTGACTATGATCCCGAAGGGGGTGTCCCGGAAGGCGGTGTGCCTGACGGGCCTGACCCGTTCATCTGCATGCCGTCCGGCGGGGTTCCGGAGGGCCGGGTACCGTTCATCTCTCCCTCAGGTCCTCCGGAAGGATGAGTCCCATTCATCTGCATACCGTCCGGCGGGGTTCCTGAGGGCAGGGTGCCGTTCATCTGCATGCCGTTCGGACCGGCCGATTCGTTGAACTGAGGCCTGGCGCCGGTATCTCCTGCCGTTGCCGCTTCCGTTCCATAGGCCTGGGTCGGGATCGTTGATAGCGTGCTGCTGGTCTGAACGGATGAACTGCTATCGGTACAGCCAGCAATCAGGATTCCCGCAATAAGGATTGATGATGCAATCAGCACCATGATACTGCTTTTCTGCATTGGATTCGTCTCCTGTGATGTCCGGTCGTGCATAAGGATATGCCCTGAACCGGCACCGTCTGTTCTGACCTGCCCGGAATTCCTCCGGTTATGTCCGGCTCCGCACAGAGGAAACGCGACAGGATACTGCCGGAACCTGTACCTGCCCGGAGGGACACACCTGGAGACTCCTTCAGGTTTCTTGGAACATCTTTCAATGATCTCCTTACAGGGGATCATTCTGTATCACAATAACCACCGTCTGTTTAATATTCACCACATAGGGAAGGTAAAATACTGTATCGGGAGCGCCAATAATTGAACCGGCAAGGGTACATTATCCTGCGGGTTGCCGCTCCCCTGCGGGTTCCCGAATATATGAAGTATTGGGTTTGAGGAGTTGCCAACAGGCATGATAAACGGCCGGATGGCGCGACCGGGCTTTCATCAGTGCACCTGCGGGGCAAAGCAGGAATTGTACGGGGGGTTGCTTCATTATTCTGGAACGGGACATCATTCGTGCAGATAAAAAGCGGGAATGGTGGTCTCCGGTGCGGGGATCGCTATTCTTCGTTTTCCTGTCAGGAGACCCCCGGGAATGTTGCTGAATCCGGGGCAGGTCCCAACGCAGGTGCGATAACGACCGGCTTCAGGACCAGGAAAACGAACGCGGTGATTATCATACGGGTATTACCAGATAATCTCACGGGTGGCTTTTTGGATCCGGGCTGTCCTTCATGCAGTTCCTTACGCATCCCCGTCACTGCATTCTCTTGGCGGTTAAAAACAGGGATTGCAGGGATTTCTCCCTCACAACTGGCTGCGTCCTCCGCCCCGGTGTCCCCCTCTCGGCCTGTGGCGGAGATAGAGGACGAGACCCGCGCTGATTACGATGATAATGAGGATTCCCGCGATAACGTACATGAATGACGAAGAGGAGGAGGACCTGGCAGGGACCGTGGTCTCAGCGGTCACGACCGGGGCGGGCTCTGCATCGGTCGGAGTTACCCGGACCGTGGTTTCCTCGCCGGCAACCGTCGTTCTAACCGGAGTATTCTGGTTCGCTGAACGTGCGGTGATGAAGTTGCTCGCGGTCTTGGTACTGTTTCCCCCGTCATTGGCTGCCCTGAGAGAGACGGTATAGGTACCGGCATCTGCATAGGTATAGACCGGGTTTTCTTCCGTGCTTGAAGAACCATCGCCGAACGTCCAGAACCATGACGTGGGGGCAGGGGATGAGGTATCATTGAACCGGACCGTAAAAGGAACCGTCCCGGAGGTCATGTTTGCGGTGAACGATGCAACCGGTGAACTGACAGAAGTAACCGTGATATACCCGGTCATTTTCGTGGTATTACTGCCTGCGGAATTTTTCGCTGTCAGGGAAACCGAGTACGTTCCCGCATCGGTATATTCATGTGCCGGGTTCTGGTCGGATGATTTCCCGCCATCCCCAAATTTCCAGCTCCATGTTGTCGGGGAATTCTCCGAAGTATCGGTGAACCGGACGGTAAGGGGGACCGTCCCGTTGGTTATATCAGAAGTGAAGTTGGCGACGGGGGTCGTGTAGGTGACCGTGATATAATTCGACTTAGTCACCGTATCACTCCCGGCGGCATTGGTCGCAATGAGGGTTATCGTATAGGTATCGGATGCTGTGTATGTATGTGTCGGGTTCTGAAGGGTAGACATGTTGCCGTCACCAAACGACCAGATCCATGAGGTCGGGGAGTTCGTTGTGGAGTCTACGAACTGGACGGTAAGGGGAGACGTCCCGGAGGTTACCGATGACACGAATGCTGCGACCGGGATCGTGGCAATTTTACCGGCACCGATATAATCGGCCTTGGTCACCGTACTGCTCCCCCCGCCATTGGTTGCGGTAAGGGTTACTGTGTACGTTCCGGAGGTCGTATAGGTATGTACCGGGCTCTGGAGCGTGGAGGTAGTACCATCCCCAAACGACCAGGCCCACGAGGTTGGGGAGTTCGTTGACAGGTCCACGAACTGTACACTGAGCGGGACCGTGCCGCTCGTTCCGTTCGAAACGAAGGCGGCCACCGGCACAGATGCCGATTTGCTCGCAGTGATATACCCGCTCTTTGTTTCCGTATCACTCCCATTCGAGTTGGTAGCAGCAAGAATTACCGTGTATGTACCTTCGCTCGAATAGGTGTGTACCGGGTTCTGGAGCGTGGATGTACCACCGTCACCAAACGACCAGAACCACGAAGTCGGGGAGTTCGTTGAAGAGTCGATGAACTGTACATCCATGGGGACTGTTCCTTCGGTCACATTCGAGACAAAGGAGGCTGCCGGAACCGAAACACCGGCGCATGATGCCGGCAAGAGAAACACACACAAAAGAAGGAAGAAGAGGCTTGTGACAGCCGACTTCCCCAGAGCCCTCCGGCCATGCGGCCGGGTGGCGTTTTTACTGTACAAGGGAATCTGCAATGATACACCTTCAAATACAGAGTAGCCCCTTCTCCCCGATATTATTTATGATCCGAATATGATGGAAGTGAAATACTCGTCTTAAAGCGGGGATAATTGAACTTCTGAGGATCCATCATCGTTCAGCAGATACCCGGTCCGGCCCGGCCGGACTGCCGGGTATACCGTAAAGGCGGGGAAAAAAAGGTGGCAGGATGCGGGATAGCCCCCTGCCTTCCTGATCAAAGAGGCAACCGACGGGCGTTGCGGGTCGCGTCGCAGTCCCTCCTGTCAGGACGTTCCACTGACTGAACATCGCATATCTCCCCCGGCGGGATACCATTTATCGGGGTGTACTTCCTCTAAAGGGTTCCCTGTTCAGTCGCGGGTTTCATGTCTTTTGCGGGGATATATGATTCTCCTTATCTGCGTACTCATCGTGCCTGCTGAACCGTATACTGTTCCGGACCCGTGAACGGGTTGCCGGTAAGTAAAAATACCCGCAAGGTAAGGCCGGGATCGTCGTGTGCACCGGTCCGTATCTTCGGTACACGGAGACAACAACCATCGTGACCCGGCATGTATGTCATGTCGGTTTTCATTCTTTTGCCGATTTCGGCAATCACCTCCATTTCAGATGGCCGCCATAGCGGGCAGTCATCCTGCATCACCATGCATCCCGGGTCCTATATATTCAGGATATGCAAAAGGTGTAATAATTCCCCGGGTCTGGAATAATCTGAACCCGCTGGTGTATATAATCCGGTACGTTCACACCGATAAGAAAGAGGGACGGGCGGGACCTGGTTCGACGGTCAGGCAAAATAAACAGGTCTGCCCGGGCTGGAAATGGGGGGGAAGTTACTCGCTCCCATCGCGGAGACCATTGCTGTTCAGATCTGCCCGCGGGGAACAGCCCGTAAATTCACGGGAAGGGGTTGGGCAGGTCCCGGACAAGGAATCTGCCTGCAGGTCTTCCTTCCCGGATCCTGTAGCTACGGTGGGTGGCACTTCGCCCGGCTCCTTTTTTACAAGTCGCACCATTCGGGTCCCTGCCGTACCAGAGTACTGGCAGTCTTTATCGCCGGTTCAACCGGTACCGTTGCAGAGGGGGTTCACAATTGATATGGCATGGATGAACCGTAAAAAACATTTTTGGGTAAATCAGTCGCATATCCTCAAGGATATGACCTTGTCATAAGTGCCCGACATATCCTGCATTGCTCTATGGACTATGGCCAGGAATACCTCCGCACACCCTGACGAGTCATGAACAGCTGCGAACAGATCCCCGAAGAGATCCTGGGAGGGAATCCCCGGCGACCGGAGCAGGTCCGGCCATTTGATAATGCCGGTAAGCGTGCACGGGGGGCAGAGGCCGGCATCATTTTATTTTACCGCCCCGGTTTTTCCGGGGCGGGTTTTGTTTTCGGTTTTTCCGAAGGCTTGATCCGGGAGAAGACTTTCCGGGTATAAAATTTTAATAACACGGATGCCTTGTTTTCCGCTTCCGGTTCGTTACTCCCGTTCATTCGCTCCTCAGGGCATCAATCGGATCCATGTTCGAAGCCCGCCATGCCGGGTAGAGCCCCGAGAGCACGCAGACTACTATCCCGATGAGCATCCCTTCGGGGATATAGAGAAGACTATCCGGCAGGAAGAAGAACTCCGTGGTTCCCATCATCGCATCCACCACCGAGTACCCGATGACAAGACTCATCACCCCTCCGATGCCGGCACCGAGAATGCCGAGGATAACTGCCTCGTACACGAACATCTTCCGCACTTCCCCGGTCTCCGTCCCGATGGAGAGCAGGATACCGATCTCCTGGACCCGCTCGTTGACTGACATCATCATCACGTTGAAGATGCTGACGGCAGCGACCAGGAGCGAGATCCCCCCGATCGCAAGGACAAAGGTGGTCAGGGTTTCAAGTGTCGATGAGATCGTATCGAGCTGGGAACTGGCATCGCTGATCCGGACCGCAGGAGTCTTTTCGTCAGTATTGAGCTTGGCATCTATCGCTTCCTCGATCTCTGCGATCTGATCGGTATCGTCAACGATCACGTTAACCTGGTCGTAGACATCTTTTCCGCCATACTGGGCAACATACCATTCCTTGGAGACCACGATCCCGTTGTCGGTACTCACGCTGTCTGCGACGGTACCCCGTGCATCAATGATCCCGACAATCTTGACCGTGGCGCGGGATGCCGAGGAGGAATTCGAGGGCGGGCCCTCGGATGCCGAACTGATCTTGATCTTGTCCCCGATTGTTACACCCAGAGATTCTGCAAGAGTATATCCGACAAGTGCTTCGTTGATACTCGCGATGTTGGTCCCATTCCCGACGTTCAGGAACTTGGTCACATCATCCGGGTCCATGCCGTAGATCGTTCCCCGTGCAGGGACGTTCCCCGAGGTAAACTGAGTGCTGGTTGAATAGAGCGGGATCACCGAACCATTCGCTCCTACTACCGCTTTGATTTTATTCAGCTGGGTCTTTTTGATTCCAGTTTCTGTTGACGAGGATGATGGACTGGACCCGGGCGGACCCATCCTGATGGCATCGGCAGTAATTACAATCGTGTTCGCGCTGGACGAGAGCTGATCCTTGACCTGGAGCTGCATGTTCGTCCCCAGCATCCCCATGGTAGAGATGGCCACAACACCGATGACAATACCGATTGAGGCAAGGATCGACCGCAGGAAGTTCAGCCTGACACTCCTGACCGAGAGCTGGAAGAAGATATCGCCGATCATGATTCCACGATCCTTCCATCGTCAAGACGTATCGTGCGCTGTGCATATTCTGCTATCTTCGGGTCATGGGTTACGAGGATGACCGTCTTACCTTCCCTTTGCAGATTGCACAGAATATCCATAATCTGGTATCCGGTCTTGCGGTCGAGGTTACCGGTCGGTTCATCGCAGAGCAGAATCTTCGGGTCGTTGACAAGGGCACGGGCGATCGCTACCCGCTGCTGCTGTCCGCCCGAGAGCTGGTTGGGACGGTGGATGCTCTTTTCCTTGTCAATCCCCACGGCATCGAGCATGGCCGATGCCCGGCCTGTCATGTCGCGCGTCTTGTTTTTCAGGATAAGGGGGTACTCCACATTCTCATAGGCGGACAGGAGAGGGATCAGGTAAAACTTCTGGAAAATATACCCGATGGTATCGCGCCTGAGGTGCGTCCGCTCCAGTTTGGTCATCTTTGCAACATCCCTGCCGTCGATATAAAGGTTCCCCGTTGTGGGAACATCGAGAATTCCCAACTGGTTCATCATCGTCGATTTGCCCGATCCCGAGGGCCCCATGATCGCAACGAAATCATTTTCCATGATATCGAGTGAGACATGGTCAAGCGCTGTAAAGTCCCCGCTCTCAAGATGATAAGTCTTGGTGACATCCACTAAGCTGATAAGGGGGGTTTCAGACATGTCTGTCCCCTCACTGTTTCTTTATCTTTGACACGATCCATTTCCGCTTGGTATATGCAACGATCCCTATGACAATGAGGACCGCCATTGCAATGACCGGGTAGAATGAGGAGATGCCCCCCTTCGGGTTCGTGATACTGGAAAGGACACTGCTGCTGGAAGAAGAACCGCCGGGTCCACCCATGCCGCCCATGTCGCCGCCGGGACCTCCGCTCATACCTCCGGGCCCACCCTGGAAACTGCTGGTGCTCGATGTCCTGGAGGTACTATTACTGCCGATCATCCCCCCCGAACTAGCAGAGGACGAGAGATCCAGGGTCTTGGTGATGGAGTAATCATTACCATCAGAATCCTTCCAGGAGATGATCAACGGAACGGAGGTGAGATCCGTACAGGTAAAAGTAACCTCGAAACTGGATGAGTCATCGGCAGCCAGGCTGCCAACAGCGTATTCCGGATAGGTACCTGTACCTTTGGCGGGTGACCCTACCGTGACAACCATACCGTTTGCATCCGAGACCCCCGTATTCGAGATATCACCGGAAAGGTCATAGGAATTACCAGATGACGTCAGGACAACGTTGTTGATCGTCGGTACTGCCGCGGTTTTATCGTTACCAATATTGATAGGAAGGACTACATCCGTGGAATGATCGACATCCCCGCTCTGATAACTGATATGGAAGGTAAGATCTGTTGCCTGGTGGGCGGTTACGGTGAAAGGGACGTCAACAGAACTCTGTGCGTCCAGAGTGCCAACGTATTTTTGCGACGGGCTGACTTCAATGCCGTTTTGGGATGCAGTGATCAGGATGTTGTTGAGCGCTCCACCCCGTGGATTGATAATCGTTACGTTGACCGTCTTTTCTGCAGACAGGGGGAATGCATCGGGTTTTTTCGATACGCTTGCCTTGAGATCTTCGGAATCTATCTTGATGGTAAACGGATAATGTACCGTAGCCCCGTTCAGGGTTTCGATGGTGAACATTGCAAAGTAACTGCCATCGCCATCGTCATGTTCACTGGATACCAGGAAATTGTACGTGATCGTGGATCCCGATACGATATAACTCATGGTCTGCCAGGTATCTTTTTTCGTGACATGTACCTGATCGCTGACAATATCCGGATTCGAGACGCCAATTGAGGTATTACCCGCATTTGACACCGTTATGGATACGGTTCCCTCTTCATAGGGATACAGGACTTCAGGATCCATGGAAAATGAGGATACATATACCGATTGCAGGTCGTTCTTTTGAGCTGCTGCGTCCGCACTTACTACCTGTACTGCTGATATCATCAGCAATAAAAAGATAAAGCTTGTAATTTGGGATTTTTTCATCATATTTTCATCCTTTTATCATAGATTTGGGATTTCGCGGGTATCCCACCCGTTTTCAGATCTGGATCCTCCATTTCTCTGCTGATTCCCCGTTCAGGGTTGTTATCTTCATCACGATGCAGCTTGGACCACTTATATTCGCAGCATGGAACCTGGCGAATTATTGACCGAAACCCGGAATACTTAAACCAGGGAGTTCACTATATGCGAGAATTCCTGTATCCTTCCCGGCACGCTGTCGTTCTGAGCTGTTTTTCTCTTCCAGTGACCGCGCTATCTACGTAGTTTGGGAATTATTCCCCGGGATTTAGACGGATACCGGGACAACAGATCTGGAAAACGAATCCCGATTTCCCGCCCATAATGAACAGGAAGAGGATATGGATGCCTAATCCAGAGTATTCAGGGTTTTTTGTACGATTTCTCACATCTTTTTTTAATCCCGCGCCACCCACCTTTACCATAATGTGCGGGATAGCAGGGCAGTACTGTTTTGATGGCCGGGAACCGGACAGGGAACTGCTGGCACGGATGTCAGAGCAGCTTATCCACCGGGGGCCGGACGGCGTGGGAACGGAGATCCGGGGCTGCATGGGACTGGTGCACCGCCGGCTTGCCATCATCGACCTTTCCGAGGACGGGCTCCAGCCGATGACCAACGAGGACAAAACGCTCTGGCTGGTATACAATGGCGAGATCTATAACTATGTCGAGCTCCGCGTGGAGTTGATCAAGAAAGGGCACCACTTCCATTCACAGTCTGATACCGAGGTGATCCTGCATGCCTATGAGGAATGGGGTACCGGGTGCCTCCAGCGGTTCAATGGCATGTGGGCGTTTGCCCTCTGGGATGAGAAGGCACAGCAGCTCTTCTGTGCACGGGACCGGTTCGGGATCAAACCATTCTATTACAGCGATATCAATGGATCGTTCCTGTTTGCATCCGAGATCAAAGCCCTCGTTGAGCACCCGGGGGTCGGGAAGACGCCGGATGATGAAGTACTTGGCACCTATCTCGCATGGGGGGTGCAGGACCATTCGGCCCGGACAATGTTTGACGGCATATCCCAGCTGAAACCGGCCCATGCGCTCATTGTTACAAAAGACGGACCTCATGTACCGTACCAGTACTGGGATATCAGGATCAATAACGCAATCCGGTCGGAGAACCATGACCGGCAGGACAAGGATCGCTTCCTCGAGCTGCTCCGCGATGCAACCCGTATCCACCTCCGAAGCGATGTTGCTGTCGGCACGTGTCTTTCGGGAGGAATAGACTCTTCCACCCTGGCAGTCCTCATCAACAATCTCATCCGTGATGAAGCCCCCCCGAGTGTCAGCGACCGGCAGAAAACCTTCTCGGTAGTATTCACCGACAAACGATTCGATGAGAGCCGGTATATTGACGAGATCGTGAACGCAACCGGTGTTGATTCACACCGGACCGAGCCGGCCCCGGAGCAGCTGTGGGATGATATCGGCAGGCTGATCTGGGTCCAGGACGAACCCTTTGGATCTCTCTCCATCTACGCGCAATATTGCGTGATGCGGCTTGCCCGGAAAAAGGTCAAAGTTGTACTGGACGGGCAGGGAGCGGACGAACTCCTGGCAGGGTATCTTGCGTACCAGGCAAGCTATATCCGGGAGCTGATGCACTCGCATTATACCGGTAAAGCGCTCCTGGAGATTATCGGGAGTCTCCGGATCCACCGCGGGTTTTTCAGTTCGGCATTACGACAACTCCTTGTCCGCCGGACCCGGCGACACCTCCTGAATGTCCCTGTCTCTCCTGTTGACCGGTATGCCGGCAGCCTTGCCGATGTGCTCCGGCGCGAGCTCTGTTCCACAAACCTCCCGGCACTCCTCCATTATGAGGACCGGAACTCGATGGCGTTCTCCCTCGAATCACGTGTCCCGTATCTCGATGTCCGGCTCGTGGAATATGTGGCATCGCTCCCGCTTGACCAGAAGATCCAAAACGGTGTCACGAAAATCGCCCTGCGGAATGCCGTAAAGGGAATCATACCGGAATCCATCCGTTGCCGGATGGACAAGATGGGCTTTGTCACCCCGGAAGAGATCTGGATGAAAGAAACACTCCGCCCGTTTGTGCTCGACGTTCTCACTACGGAACGCTTCCGGGCCCGGCCCTACTGGAATGCAGAGGCGGTAGTGAAAAATTATCTGGCGTTCCTTGACGGTAAATCCGCATATTCTCCCGAGATCTGGCGCATTGTCTGTACAGAACTCTGGCTTTGTAAATTCTTTGACCGGAGAACAGAATCGCCGGGGACGGGTCCCGTTTCCCCGACGATCACCGTATAACGGCCGGATGACCCGTTGCAAAAGTGCGGGATCGAATTCTATAAATGGAGACTCCGGACAGAATTATGTAATATTATTCCCGGACAAGACAGGAAAAAACCCGGGATAGACGGACATACCATGAAATCCATCATCCTTGCAGGCGGTGTCGGGACACGGCTCTGGCCGCTTTCCCGGGAATTTTACCCCAAACAGTTCATCCAGCTCGATGGCCATTCATTATTCCAGCAGACTTTCGAGAGGGCTGCCCTGCTTTCGGAACCGGATGAGATCTATGTTGTAACCAACGAGATCCACCGGTATCTTGTCCACAACCAGATCGAGGAACTGGGACATACGATTGCAGACGATCATCTCCTCGCCGAACCAGCAGGAAAAAATACCCTGCCGGCCATTGCCTGGGCAATGCAGCGTATAAGATCCGGTTCTCCTTCAGCAACTGCAGTTGTATTTCCAAGCGATCACCTGCTGGGCGAGACAGCCCTTGACCAGATCCGTACGGCAGAACCGCTAGCGGAAAAAAACCTGGTAACCTTCGGGATCCGTCCTGCTTCCCCGCATACCGGCTATGGATATATAAGGCCGGGAAAGCGCCTGGCAACAGGGAATGTGGTGGAGGAATTTAAGGAAAAACCCGATGAGAAGACCGCAAAGGACTATCTTAAGAAAGGATATCTCTGGAACAGTGGCATATTCCTCCTCTCAACGGGCTGCTTTTTTGAAGAACTGAAAAAATACCAGCCGGAACTGTATGCTGCATTTGCCGGCGACACACCGGTGAATTATGCAGAACTTGAATCGATATCCATCGACTATGGACTGCTGGAACACTCAAAACGGGTAGCCGTAGTCACCCTGGAGACGGTATGGAGTGATCTCGGGACATTCAAGGCACTCTATGATATCGAAAAGCACGACCCGGAAGGCAATGTCGGCAGGGCGGAGTTCCTTACCGCACGCAATAACTATGTCCATGCACCGGGAAAACAGGTCGGTCTCATTGGTGTTCACGATCTTATCGTGGTTGACACAGCAGATGCCCTGCTTGTCTGCGATACCGCGCATGCGGAACAGGTGAAGCAGCTGGTCAGCCTCTACAATGAGCAGAATCTGGAGGTGACCAAATTCCACCGGAAGGTGTACCGTCCCTGGGGATCATATACCGTATTAGAGGACACACCCTTCTACAAGATCAAACGGGTCACCGTCAAGCCCGGCCAGAAACTCTCCCTCCAGCTGCACCACCACCGTTCGGAGCACTGGATTGTGGTGAGCGGGACTGCCGAGGTGGTCCTGAATACTGAGACCCGGTTGTTGCACCAGGGTGAGAGCACATTTGTCCGCAGCGGAATGCGGCACCGGCTGAAAAATCCCGGTGTTATCGCCCTCGAAGTCATTGAAGTACAACTGGGCGAATATCTCAAGGAAGACGATATTGTCCGGTTTGAAGACGATTATGGGCGGGACTGAGGTCTGAGTGTTCTTCTTTGGATCCAAGTAATGAAAACAACGCAAGGATCCCCCTTTTTGATCCTGAGTATTATTTCGCGGACCGTCAGGAACGCCTGCCGTCACCCGTCACGAGGCATTGTTTCCCGCTTCCTATCAGGTCTTCCCTTCCTGCTATCCTGAGTCCCTCAGCAACAAATCCACGGTTTTTGGGATCGCGATACTGCATAAGCGCCCGCTGGATCTTCTTTTCCCGTCCTCTGGGCACATGCACCGCTTCAAGGGTAAAAGGGTTGAGACCGGTGTAATACATGCAGCTCGATACACTCATCGGTGTCGGGGTGAAGTCCTGGACCTGTTCGGTGTACAGGTTGTGGTCGCGGATATAGACAGCAAGTGCAACCATATCAGAAATTGTACATCCCGGATGCCCGGACATGAAGTACGGCAGGAGATACTGCCGCTTTTTTTTTCCCTGCTGCAGGGTTTCGAATTCCACATAGAACCGGTCAAAGATTTCCCGGCCCGGTTTGTTCATAATCCGGGTGACCTTTGGGGCAATATGTTCCGGGGCAACCTTGAGATGCCCGGAAATATGGTGGTTGCAGATCATCTCAAGATACCCGGAGTCGTCGGCAAGGGCCAGATCGTACCGGATGCCGGAACCGATGAAGACATGTTTCACGCCGGGGATCCCCCGCAGCCGGGTGAGCAGACGGCACTGTTCTTCATGCCTGGTCCGGAGGTTCCTGCAGGCCGGGCTGCAGCGTTTGTCTGCACAGGCACCGCGGATTTCCCACTGGCCACAGGAAAGACCGTACATGTTCGCGGTCGGACCTCCGACGTCCTGGACGATCCCGTTAAAGCCGGGCATCTTCGTCATGCGGGTTATTTCACGAACAACCGAGTCGCTGCTCCGGCTCTGGACGATACGACCCTGGTGGTGTGTGAGGGCACAGAAGGAACAGGCCCCAAAACACCCCCGGTGGCTGGTTACGGAGAACCGGACGGGTTCAAGTGCGGGGACGGGTTGCTTATACGAAGGATGTGCACGGCGGGTAAACGGGAGCTCGTAGATGTGATCCAACTCTTCGGTGGTGAGAGGACGAGCCGGGGGGTTCTGGATGACCACGGTCTTCGGGTGCGGCTGGGCAACCGCACTCCCCCGTACCGGATCCTGTTCCTGATAGTGGAGGGCAAATGCACGGGCGTAAACGGTTTTGTCTCGTGACACTTCAGTAAACCCGGGGATTTCCACGATTCCATCAGGGCGGGCATTGCGCCATTCTGCAACCTCCATGGTATAGGAGATCCCATGGATGTCACGGGCGGCACTCAGGGTGTTCCCGGCCGCGAGCCGGCGGGCAATCTCCACCATCTGGAGTTCCCCCATGCCGAATACAAGAAGATCAGCAGGGGCATCGGCAAGTATGGACTGGCGCACACGGTCCTGCCAGTAATCATAGTGGGCGAACCTGCGCAGGCTTGCTTCGATACCCCCTATGATGACCGGTATATCAGGAAAGAGTTCATGCACCCGGTTCGTGTAAACAATCGTAGCACGGTCCGGCCGTTTCGAAATCCCGCCCGGTGAATAGACATCGTCACTCCGTCGCTTGAGGTTCGGGGTATAATTATTCACCAGGGAATCGACATTCCCTGACGAGATGCCAAAGAAAAGACGAGGCGCATTCAGGGCTTCAAAATCTTCTGACGATTGTACCTGCGGTTGCGCGATAATCCCGACCGAGAAGCCGGCGTCCCACAGGACCCTGCCGATCAGCGCCGTGCCAAACGAAGGATGATCCACATAGGCATCCCCCGTTATGAGGATAATATCAAACTGCCGGATACCCTGTTTTTCCCCTTCCTGAAGCGACATGGGGAGAAACAGCGGCTGGCGGGACATACAAAACAAGGATTCGGGGAATTCGTGTACCGGAATGTCTCAGCTGGACGGGCGGCGCGTGAGATCCCGGATTATCTCTGCAAGACCCCCCGGAAGTTCATCGGATTTCTCATCGTTCCCTGGGCTTGTGCTCTTTTTCTCTTCTTCTGCAGGGGCTTTTCCATCGTGCTGCTTTTCGGTTGTAGCCGCATTCTGACCAAGCACGGGCAGGTGCAGCTGCATCTTCTCGTCGAATTCCCTTCGGGCAGAGAGGCCGGTAAACTCCATGATCACTGCTTCAACGATGAGGTAGGTGATGGCCTTTTCCCGGAGACAACCGGTGAGGGCATGACCCGACCGGCCAACCGATGCATGATAGTGGATATGCGGACCATCCTCCCCGGGGTAAATGGTCCCGACACCAAATATCTCCCACCCGCCTTCGAACATGACAAAATGCGGCACCGGGGGTATCACCGGCTCTTCCGGGCCAGTCACCATACGACCGTTCATCAGGGCCCCGAGGAAATGGATCGATCCTGCCTGGATATTCTTGTCAATGATGAACTGGCGCAGCGAGAGCAGCATATCCTCTCCATCGTCTATCCTTACGACAAAGACCCGGCCGAGCTGCCCTTCTGTATACTGCATATGATCAGGTTCCCGTTCTGGATAACATATAGTACGCACGGATTTATAATTTATATACTCATGGCCGGTTCCTGTTTTACACTTTCGGGAACGATCAGGTTACCAGAGGTGGTGATAAAAAACCTGCGGGGAAGGGGGATTATCTCCCGCCCGCACCCCCGCCGCCAAACCCGCCGCCACCGCCAAAACCTCCACCGCCCCCAAACCCGCCGCCACCGGAACTGCCGTGGCTTGGAGGTGAGAAGCTGGCGAGCGGGAGGAAGGCCGAGGTCATGCCTATGGAACCCACCGGAATGCCGGTATCCGCAACACGGATATTGAGCGCTTTCATGGCTTTCTCTACGTTATCCCCGACACCGAGTGCGGTGCCGTAGACCAGCCAGTCGCCCCACATCGAGAGATCCGCAGGGGCGTACTTCCGGATCATCGCCATATCTGAGAGGAAATGAGTGAAGGCATCCCACTCCAGTTTCTCGTTGTACCGGTCGTCTTTCCAGTGACCGAAGAGCGTGGATGGGGCAGCAAAGGCAATGGCAGCCTGTACGATGACAATCCCCCAGAGCACCACAGCGGGAGAGAGGATAGAGGACTGCATGGGCATGACAAAGAAGAGGATTAGACTGATCCCGAACATGACGATAGCGACAAGCCCGAGCGGAACGATATGGTCCCTGCCGTCAACAATATACTGCGTGGAGAGACCAGAATCCACCCGGCTCGTGACATCGGTGAGCGAACGCTGGTATTTCAGTGCTTTTTCTTCCGCAGTCACATTCACCCGGGCCTTTTTTGCCAGCGCCCCGATAGAATCAGTATCGAGCACACCATTCTCGGATACCAGCTGCAGAAACATCAGCACCCGCTGCTCATACGGGTCCAGATCCTTATTGGAAAGGGTTTTTATAATAACGCCTGTTCCCTCTCCTTTTTCTGTGATGGAAATGTTCTTGCGCCGGTGGAGGTCGAGCAGGGTTGCATAATAGCCGTCCTCATCGAAATCCATGGCATCGCCCTTGAAGAGCAGGTTGACCTGCCAGGGTTTGAGGTGCGTGCCGGGGATCGTGCTCAGATAGGCAGGAACCACAAACGCCTTCTCCCGTCCATACTTGTTGTAAATGACGATGAGGAGCAGAGGTACAAGGATTACCGCAATCGTTCCGAGGATCTTCAGCAGGTACGCGATATAGTAGGGAAGGTTGTACCAGAACGCTGCCGAGGATGTCTTTCCTCTGACATCATCTACAGCATTTCGGAAGCCCGGAAATTGGCTGAAACTATCAGATGACCCGAGCATCTCAACGGCGAGGATCTCATCTGTTGCAAGACTGCCGGTGATGACATAAGTGTCTCCCACTTTTTCGGTCTTCATGAGCGGGGGGTACACGTATAGCTGATCAATACCCCCCGCAGGGATAATGACCTTCACTTGCCGGTAGGGTATATGCGATTCTCCGGCAAGTTTCAGGTTGAGGTGTGTGGTGGTTGAATCATATTCGAGCGGGGGGTTAATCACATACCTATATTCTGCAGTGTATAATCCCGAATCATAGCGGGCAGGGTTGAAGATCCCGACTTCGTCATATTCTGCAAGATCCTCGATCGTGCTGCGGGATGACGCGGCAGCAGATGTTCCATAAACCGTAACATCTCCCAGATTATCCTTTACATACCCGATGGTACCAGGTGCTGGCGTCATCGATACGAACCGGATATATGGTTCCGTGCTGGTTTTGAGGGTGACCGGGGATTCCCAGATGCGGTAAAGCATCCGGTACTCCCCGCTGCTCGCGACATTATAAGTATAGTGTTCTGCAAGGGTTCCGTCATTGTTCAGGACCGCTTCGTAAGAACTGACGGTGAGATCCCCGTCAAAAAGCGGGCTTACGACGCTTATAAGGAGGAGGGCAAGGAGCCCGAAGGCCAGCCCGGCTCCAACTACCCATGCCAGTTGTCGTGTCTCGCTCACAACAATTACCCTTTAGAACTCGATCTTCGGGGGGGTCTTGATCGCTTCTTCGAACTGGAGGTACTCAAGCTTGATGAGGCCCATCAGTTTGGCAACGAAATTTGAGGGGATGGTGTCCATCATCGTGTTGAATTCCTGCGAGATGTTGTTGTACGTGTAGCGCTGTCGGGCAATCTCATCCTCGAGACTTTTGATCGAGTCCATCATGCTTGTGACAGTGGTGGCGGTCTTGAGGTCGGGATAGTTCTCCATCACCGCGAGGAGCCGGCCGAAGATAGAACGGGATTCTGTCTCGACCTTGTTTAAATCCCCGGGTGAAGCTGTTGCAACGCTCGCCCGCATAGCGGTGACTTTCTCGAGAGTCTCCTTCTCAAACTTGGCATAGCTCTTGACCGAGCCAAGGAGCTGCTCGATCATGTCGAGCCGCTTTTTCATGGCAACCCGGATCT
>Ga0116171_10000785_pt1 | contig 33020 bp, 17 predicted proteins | sample AD_JPNHW2_MetaG_FD_89798 | JGI IMG/M metagenome (GOLD analysis project Ga0116171, IMG submission 89798) | Active sludge microbial communities of municipal wastewater-treating anaerobic digesters from Japan - AD_JPNHW2_MetaG | ecosystem: Engineered > Bioreactor > Anaerobic > Digestate | place... | reverse complement strand
TCCAGATCCAGCCAAAATGGCAAACGTAATTTGAACCATAACGAGTATGGTTGCCGGGACGCGGAATTTATTAAAGCCCGGAAGGTACTTCAATAGAAGGTCGGATAATGCATTAAAAAACTTACCGAATGACATGAAGGTTAGAATGATGGTGGCAATGGTTAGGAATGTAACCATCCTGTTTTTCGATTTAAATACGGCAATGAAGGCAAAAAGCAGGATGATAATACCCATATAATTATAAATTTGAGTGAAATCCATCCATCCCCAATAGGTTTCCCCCACGCCGCCGAAGAAATTCGGTATTGCCATGGAGATGATTTCCAATGGGTGGAATGACCAGCCCTGGGCATAACTCTTTTCCAGTCCTGTTGAACCACCTCGAATCGTATAGTTACCATATTCGTAGGTGGACATCAGGGGGTTGGAAACCGCCATTGCTGAAACAAGCAGAGACAGTAGCAGGATCACCGTAAAGATAATGAAGACGGTGATATTCTTCTTCCCCAATGTCTCTTCCCGTACAGATGCAGGATTGGAAAGGTCTTTGCGATTGGGCATGAAGAAGGAGAACACCCAATACAGACCCATGAATAACAATGTATAATAAGTGATTTGCGGATGATTCTCCCGTAGCTGTGCAATCAGGAACATGGATAACAAGCCAAAACTGAGCAGGTTATGTCTTTTCCTTGCATAAGCAATGGAATAGAATAACCATGGAATATACATGATCGCTCTGAATTTCGTATTATGTCCAATTTCCACAAGTCCAGCCCAATGGCTGATAAAAGCAAATCCCAAAGTGGTAATGAAAGCGACGAAAGGCTCAAACCCGAGAAATATCATGAGCAAATAGAATCCAACAGCACCCATGAACAACATGAAAATACGCCAGTTCATGACATGATCGATCACTCTTGTGATATTCTCGATAAATGGATACTTGTTTGGTAGTGAAACCAAATAACCGGGCATACCACCGAACATGTTCGGATCCCATAATGCCTGGTCTTTGTGTGTCTTGTTGTATTCAATCAGTGGTTGTGCCTGTGCACGCCATTGTATGGTATCATTTGCCTGAGGAACGTACCCCTTGAAAGCAACTCCGTAGAACAGACCACTCAACAGGATGAAAAGGATACCGATAAAAATGATATGCTGGTATCTTGTCGGGATGGTGAAAGGTGTCTTGGTAGCTGTAACAGGGATTCTCTTGGACTCGGGCTTCTTCTGTTTCATAAGTTACCCCTATCTTCATTAATGATTTATATATAAAGGTTTTTCCATAGGTGGAAGGCGTCAATAAAAAATATAAGATTCAATTACGGGATGTAATTAATTTTCTGTAATCAATTCTATGGCAAGATCATTCGTAACCAATTTCTGCCATTCATCATATCTTACATAATTCAGATGGGAACAGGGATATATACTTGTTTCAGTCTTGATCTTCCACGCCTGATTCGTAAGGTTTTCCACACTGATCATCGTTGAACTCGGCAAACTTATTTTCTGGGGCAACACGACTGAAATAACTCCTTCATTCCCCTTTGCAATGACTTCCTGTTCCCATATTTGTTTACCACTTGCCAGATCGATAATGGCGAGATTCAATAGTGTTCCATCCAGATCACCATGAATCCTGATGCCTTTTATATTCATGCGATTTGTCGGATTGAATTTCACTCCCACTGCAATGTGGGGATTCACCCAGAATGAACTGATATCGGATTCTTCCCTGCACCAGGTAAGCAGAGTATCTCTGTCCGTGTGGAAAAGATATTCCTGCGACATCCTATCAACCATCCGATTATCGTGAATGAGACTGTTCCTGAATTCAAGAAGTCGTAGTTCAGGCTGTTTACTGAAAAGCAAAGTACGTTTTGAACTTGTTTCAGACTCCTTCCATATTCCCATCCAGGTTTGATTGCCTGCTGAACCCGAATAGACTGTGGAGTTCCTTTTCGTGACCAGATCCATGCCATCAAGGATTTGAAGTGATATCCTTGTATCAGGTTGCAACTCCCTGATTTCGGGCAGATCTATGGAAGCAGGCAATTTGTTGAATAATACGCCTTCCGGTTTGGAGTCAGCAAATCCCGGTTCAGTCTTTAAGGGGATGGTATATTCGGCAGTACGGGTTGTGCTGCTTATCAGAAAATCATATTTTAGATTCACACGAAAGGACAGATCTGAATTCCCGATATAACGGAAGAAATAACCACCCGGATTCGTATGAACCGCTCTTTGGTAAGGTGAATGCCTGTCAGGATAGATGATACTCGCGTTCACGACAGGTTCACCCACTTGGTTCAAAATTCTTCCCCTGAACGTATGAAGTTCGGATTGCCGGAACAACTCGAGCAGTGCCTGGAAGTGTTTTTCAAGGATTTCATCATACTTTGGTTTGAATGGTCTCACGATACTGATACCATCCTTGTAGATTCCACCGCATTCTATATCATAGGCAAACGTATTGTAATTGGCATACTCATAATCACGTGCAAATCCTATTGGACTTGTATTTCCGCTGAGAAGGCGATAATATCCGGTTACATAATCACGTGGCAGTTTTCTCGAAATCTGGAAGACGAAGTTTCTCATATCCTGGTAATCCGGTGATCGATTCCCGTTCCAGTTCCAGGCAAAATAGATTCTTTCGGAAAAATTACCGGTAATGGAACTGTGATACTGGATGGCATAAGAGAACCTTTCCCTCTCGAATAGATTCTGCATGGCGATGGTTTCCGCCTCAGAAGCTGGGAATGGTCCTTTGTAGTAATATTCCTCAGGATCGGTACCGGCGTCATTATCCCAGTTAAAATCATAACTCTTGTTCAAGTCAACACCGTCACCACCCAGGTACAGATCCAGTATCCCATTCATGTTTGTGTCCGTGTTGTTCTTTCTTCGTGTAGGGAAGAAACTTCGACTTACAAAATTATAACCTTCCGGGTTCACTGTAGGAATAAACCAGACTTCGTTATTCTCGAGAATGGATGTTACTTCGGGATCTTTGCCAAACAGGCTGAGGAGTTTGTGCATCTCGTTCATTACGATCTCGACGCCGATGATCTCTTCTCCATGATGCTGACCCACAAACAGGATATGCGGTACGTCAAATCTGTCCTTATCGGCATTGACACTCAGTTTGACAGCGTAGAGCGGCAGATGGTCCGTATAGGTTGTGCCAAGGATTTCCCAATGAACAAGGTCAGGATACATGGCGTCCATCTGCCGTATCTCTTCCTGGATCTTGCTCAAATTGTGATAATAATCGGGAAGAGGCCATGCATTCATGACCTGAGAATATAAGGATCCAATGCTCAGCAGCATACTGAGCAGGATGAACATACGCAATCTGAACATACTATTTGAGTGTGAATTCTGCAGAAAGTGTGACCTTTATATCCTTTTTCTTTGTATTGGTTCGATAAATACCATAATCGCTGACATCCGTCGAATATGGTTCCGTGATCTGGAAAATACCTGCTTTGGCATTTGATATCTTACCTACTTTTGCATGTGCGGCAGAGGCAATTTCCTTGGCTCTTGCCAACGCATCTTTTGTAGCTTCACCGAGTAACTGCTTCTTGATGTCTGCCAGCTTGGTATTGAAATAATCAAGGTTTGAAGATTGAAGAACGATTCCCTTTTCTGCGAAGAAGGTTGGAGTTAAGGCAAGTTTCTCGATAAGCGGGATATCCTTGGAAATGATGAAGACATTCTGAGAAAGCGAGAATGACTTCTGATTGCCGTAATTATCATACATCGGCTGTGAATTCACAGGCTGGATGCTGATATCCTTTTCAGGGATTCCACCGCTGACAGCATATGCCTTCAATGCAGTCATATCATCGGCTATCTGCTTATATCCCAGTTTGATCTGGTCAGTTGGTACAGAACGTGAAATTGTCATATTCCATTTCACAAGGTCTGAATCGAAGCTTTTTGTTGCCATTCCCACCACACGTATCGTACTTTCGGAATGTCTCGCCTTATAGAAATAGGAACCAAGTGAACCTAATCCGATGATAAAGCACAACCCGAGAATAAGTGCAGTCCATGTCTTCATATTATTCCTCCTCACCTTTCATTCATATGGTAATGACATGCAAAGAATATTCAATTGTCAATGAAATCTTAAGCTGAATATATAAACATATATTTCATTAAATCCACTAACTGCGAATATCGTGCCGGCAGCTCACTTTCTGGATCATTGATCAGTTTTATATTGTATCTGATTTTATTTATTGGGAGTTAAAAATGGCAGAGCATAGAAGAAGCATTTCAAATTAATGAACATTCATATTTTGATATATTGCATAAAGTTACATATAAGCTGTCCACAACTTTTCTGATTTCTTTTACTTATATTATAGGGATAGTTGTGCCCAAAATTTGTTTAGAGGGGGGGTAAGGATTAATTGGAAATGAAAAAGCTTGAAATACAAGCAACGGAAGAAAAGTATGAAAACATATCTCAATCAAACTTTGCTTTTTGAATCTTCAAAAAGCTCCCATATATCCATTCTTAAATATTCTGCATTTTCCACAATCTATCTTACAAATCGTATGCTTGCTGCGAGGGGATTCATCTGACAGGTAAGTTCAATTTCGGTATCGGAAATAACATTCAATAATGTTATCTGTAATTAATCAACCATTTACAAAGGGATGAAAATGAAACAAATACTTTTACTCACTATGTTACTTGTATTGGTAACTTATGCATTCGCATGTGACATGTTTGCAGGGATAGTAAGTGAATATTACAATCCAGCCCCAGATGCACAACTGAATCTAAAAGGCGTAACTCTGATGAATACACTTTATAACCACTCCCATGATGGAAATAGCAATCCTAGTGGTTTTGGTTATGCTCTATTGAGTAATTACTCAGGTTTCTATGTGGATCATTCAGATCTTGCAATATATGATCCTAATAATCAAGTATATGCAGATGCTATGGCCATGCTTGATCCTGCTAATGAGATGCAGACTACATTTTTTTTAGCTCATGCCCGATATTGGACATCCGGTCCAACAGGAGGTATTCACCCATTTCTTTGGAATTCGAGAAGTGGAGATGGGAAGAAATATGTGCTTGCCCATAATGGAGGTATCACATCGAATGTTGCCATAGAAAACTGCATGAATGCTAACGGATTCTCTAATTCATGGCTGAATAGCGCTTATTATCATTGTCATAACACGAATTTAACCTTGCCTTTGACTGATAATAATTCAATTTCTGACAGTGAACTAATTTTCTTCTTTATCATGGGCATGTATGAACGTTTTGGATCAATGGAAACAGGATTGAATCAAGCTCTAAGTGCACTAATCCATTATCCATCAATTAGCTTTACCAGCTTGAATATTATTCTTTCAGATGGCGATACAATCTGGGCATATAAAAATGCAACAGATGATGATCACAAGCTTTTCTATTCCGAATATTTGATGGCAGGTTCGACTGTTGATTGTTTTTGGATCAGCACTTTAAATAATACCTCTGTAGGTTTAATTCCACTGGGTAATGATTGCCTTATAAAGTACAATAAAAACGATGCAGCAGTAAACAATCATGTTATTCCCATAACAGGTTTCGCTGCAACTCCAAAAGAAAAAACCTCATTTGTCTCGGGAATAGATTGGCGTTGCTTTCCTGTTATGGCAAGCATAACACAGAATACTGAACTGGCGAGCGATTATTTCAACTTCACTACCACACAGCAATCATATTTTTCTTATATATCTGATCTCTCTGGAGATTATTACTGGAACGGGTTATCTGGGTTAACCTTATTTCGCGATAAGGGTTATATAATGACAACGAATACTGGCTTTGATTTTGATATGAGAGGAACACTTACGCCAGCCAATTATCCTGTCAGCCTAACTGCAACAGGCACAGGATACAATTGGATCGGTTATTTCCAAAAAGGAAGCAGCGTTCCCTTAGTTGCTTTAGTCGGTGTTTTGCCCTATATTGATTCCATTCAATCCCAGGATTGGTTTATGTACAAAGAAAATGGTCAATGGTACGGAGCAATCCAGGGCGGACAAAATGTAACCATGAATTATGGAGAAATGTATAAGGTTCATTGCACATCGGGACCAAGATCTTTCTCATATGGATATCAACCACAAAGACAATCTGTTAAAGTTCTTACAACCTTTTATATCCCGGAGGAAACTCCAGAATATCAAGGAGTTGTCATTGATAGTTTGTCCGGTATAACTAATATTGATGAAGTTGCTTTGATTAAAAACGGAGAAGTAATTGGGGCAGATAAATTTGTGGATTTTCCACTTTACATAAGAGCATATACTGATGACGTAAGCGATTTGGATGTTGAAATACTAACAAAAAGTAAATCAGCAGGAAATAATATCGTCAAGATTAATAACAATAAAGTGTTCTGCAGTCAGATCTCGGAACATGTATATAAGATTGGCAATACAGCGCCTATTCTGGTAAATCCCAGTCAGAATGATGCTGGTTTCATTCTATATTCTTCTATTTATCCTAACCCATTTACTTCTACAGCCAATATCAGATATACGTTATCAAAATCAAACGAGGTTAATATCTCAATCTATAACCTGAAAGGCCAGTTGGTAAAAACTATCAGTAATCCACAGTCCAAAACAGGGATAAACTCTATCTCTTGGGATGGAAAAGATCAATCTGGCGAAGATACTGCAGCAGGTATCTATTTCTGCAAAATCAAAGCAGGGAATAAAACCTTGACTTCCAAAGTACTACGTTTGAAATAACCGAATTCAAGGCTGGAAGCAAATAATGCTTCCAGCCTCCCTAAGGAGCTTGAATGCCGAAATGTTTATATTTGATACTGCTGTTTGCATTATTCATGAGTTGCTATTTACGAGCGGATATCTATCATGTCGGCCTTGAAGCCCAGTATGATTATCATACGATTCAATCGGCAGTGGATATTTGCTCAGAAGGGGATACAATTTATGTTCATCCGGGAATATACAATCAATCCGTAGAAATTCAGAATAAAAGTATTTCGTTACTCAGCTTATATGCTATCAGCGGTAATGTTGAAGATATTGAAAATACAATTATTTCAGGAAATGAACTATCTGTTTTATTTTTCAATTGCCCAGGCCGTTCCGTTTTTCAGGGATTTACAATCCGGGATTGTGTCAATTATTGGCATTTTCCTTTTGCAATGGATAATTATACGGTTGCTGATCTGAGAGACTGCATTTTCACTAATAACCGTATATATAATATGAATTGTGCTGTAGTTGGGATAGGGTACATGGCAGATATTATGATGAGCAATTGTATGATATATCATAACTATGGAGTGCAATGGTCAGGAATTTATAAGAATATGCAAGGTACAATACATTTTGATCCTATTCGGAGAAATAGCATTTACAGCAATTGGGGAGGATTACATTGTGATATTTATTACGGTTACGAACCTACAGTTAATACGACTCCCCTGGATACTCTGTACTTGGATATAGGTACTTCTGATTTTACTGATCCGCTTTGCTACTGGGGAATAAACAACATCGTTGTGAACCAGGTGAGTGAGCCTAAAGTTACTTCAGACTTGTATGTAGCACCATGGGGAAATGACAGCAATTCGGGGATGACAGCTCAATCTCCTCTGCGTACCATCTACAAAGCCACAAGGCTTGCCTGCCCGCTTGCAGGAGACAGTCTGACAATTCATATTGCATCCGGTACTTACGCTTTCAACAATTTCGAAGATTTACGCTTGGGAGTCCGTCCTGGTGTAATACTAAAAGGTGATGCTGATAATTTACCTATTCTCGATGGTCAGCAGATGGGGATTATAGTCAACAATGCAGGGAAAGGACTGTTAAAACTTGAGAATTTTAAAATTAATAACTCATCCATGTATGCAATTTGTTATTCAGCAAGTTATATTAGTCCTGAGATTAGTAATCCCTTCTTCGGAAAAGTTGTATTATCAAATTTAAAATTTAATCATAATCACGTCGACGTTGCTATCTTCAGATGTCAGGATGTTCAATTATCCAACATCACGAGTATTAGCGAACCAGACTTTCTCTCTTTCTCATCTGTGCAATTGGTTATCTGTCAAAATGTAAAAATCGAAAATTCTATCTTCATGGGTAAACATGGCGGTTCATCTCAACAAGAGGCTGGCAGCCGCGGATTTAGTATCTCTACAGGTCAAGGGGATTATACTTGGGCGGATAATTGCAGAGTGGACATTATTAATTCCATAATCGCTCAGAACTTTAGTGATAATGCATTTTATGAACAAGTTCCCAATGGAATAGCCATAGATGATTATGTAAATGTCAATCTAATCAATTCTATTTTAGTGGATAATAACAGCGGTTTACCTTATGGAGCTAGTATCTACATGGATGATGGTGGAACTTGTGACTTGTATAATACTGTCATCTGGAATAACCGCCCTTACAATATCCTGATGATTGACCCTGAATGCCAACTTACTGCCCATCATTCATTCATTGAGGATGCTGCCCAGTCTTATCTTTATCCTAATTGGATACTGCAGGATGGCAATGTTGTTTATGATGATACCAACTTGGGAGCAGAAGCTGTGCCCACTTTTGTTGGGAGTGGACTTCATCGGTATATGCCTGTTTCTTCTTCGGCTGTCATTGATGCAGGGAGTCTGGATTATCCTGAAGGAGTGCAAGTTCCATTAACAGACCTGGCAGGCAACCCAAGAGTATATGGTTCAGCCATTGATTTAGGTCCCTATGAATGGCAGGGTACTGAATTTGATTTTACTTTCATTCAAAATAACGAACAGGTAACTTTCATACCCAACTGCAATCAACCCATCAATGATATTCACTGGGATTTCGATATGGATGGGAATATCGACAGCGAAGAACTGATGCCTACTTACACTTATACTGCAAATGGTAATTATAGTGTGGGATGTTATATCAATCATGGGCAGGGTGGGATAACAAAACATAATATTGTTACCATTACTACAAGCGCAGATGATCATTTGCAGGACCCTGAAGTGTCCTTTACTTTGAGTAATTATCCTAATCCCTTCAATCCGAGTACGACGATCAAATACAACAATCCCACCCCGGGAGAAGTCATACTCGAGATCTTCAATATTCGCGGACAGCTTGTGAGAACGCTGGTCAATGAAGAGCTGAAATCAGGAAGCCACAGCGTTGTTTGGGATGGAAAGGACAATAAAGGCAAAGCATGTGGGAGTGGTATCTATTTCAGCAGGTTGGAAACAAATGGGAAGAGTGTGACCAACAAGATGGTTTTGATGAAATAGCTTTGCCAATTTTATTTATTAGATTTACTCAAATTTCCCCTCGACGCCTTCCTTCCTATTCCCTTTGCAAAATACGATACTATAACGGTACTATTACGGTACCATTACGGTATTTTACCGTAATGGTACCGTAATAGTACCGTATTAATAGCGTATTGCTTATTAGTAACCATTTGGAATTCCTAATGAAATTTTGAGTTGACTGTTTTGAAATTCTGAATTTAATTTCCTTATAAATCATATTTTGAAGATCATTCACAATGGTATCGAGAAAGGAGGTGAACGTATGTTCCCCTGTCATAAAACACGAATTATATGCACAATCGGACCGGCATCAGATACACAGGAAAAAATGATGGAACTGCTTGATGCAGGCATGAATATTGCCAGGTTGAATTTATCCCATGGCGAATACGAATGGCATGCCAAAACAATTCAGAACCTCAGGGAGGCTTCCCGAAGAACAAATAAGAGGCTCTCCATCATTGCTGATCTGCCGGGACCAAAGATCAGGATCGGAAATCTGGTTGAAGAGCCGATAGAACTGATGAGAGATGACCATATCACACTCACCACCGAGGAAATTATTGGCACGAAGGATAGAGTTTTTGTCAGTTTGCCTGAATTGCCGCAAGCAGTAAAATATGGGGATGTCATTTTTCTGAATGATGGCATCGTCCAGGTCAAAGTCATAGAAATCCATGAGCATGATGTTAAATGCCAAGTGATTGCAGGCGGAGAACTAAGATCACATAAAGGTCTGAATCTTCCGGGAATCGATCTCGGGATCTGCGCCTTCACGGAACATGACAGGGAATGCCTGCGATTTGCCTTTGAAAACGGAATTGAATCTGTAAGTCAGTCCTTTATTGATAATGCCAAGGATGTGGAAGCACTCCGGGAGGCTGCGCGGGAGATGGGATATGATCCTTTCCTGATTGCAAAGATCGAACGTGCGGGAGCTCTCAAAAATATCGATGAGATCATAGCAGCGTCAGATGGGATCATGGTTGCCAGAGGTGACTTGGGGGTCGAGACCAGAATCGAGAGTATTGCCATAATCCAGAAAGAGCTTATGTACAGGGCAAATAGGTTGGCAAAGCCAGTGATCGTTGCCACTCAGATGCTTGAATCGATGGTAATCAATGCCCGTCCGACAAGAGCTGAATCCACCGATGTCGCTAATGCGATCCTGGATGGAACCGACTGCATCATGCTTTCGGAAGAATCAGCGATGGGGAGGTATCCTGTGGAAGCCGCACGGATGCTTGCGCAAATCGCCGAGATGACGGAAGCGCATCGCTACGATTTCAAACCCATCGAACTTAGTTCACTATCGAATGATGGAAGGTTACAGCCACTTCCCGAGATCATTTCTCAAAATGTGAGACAGACTGTCGAACATATCAAGCCGGAAGCAGTTATTGTTCATACACAAACAGGATATACTGCAAGAATGATCTCTCGTTTCAAACTGCCTGTTTGGACGATTGCTGTCAGTAAAAGCAATGTAGTGAGTCAGCAATTGATGTTCACTTATGGAGTTCTACCGGTGCATCTCGATGAATTGCCGAATGATTGGAATGTCTTTGCCCGAAATATTATCAAGGAATATGATTTGAAGGGCTCTAAGTTCGTCCTGACAGAAGGACCTTCTCCTGAATATCCAACCATCAATCCAAGAGTGGAGATTATTGATTTAGGAGAAAAGTAGACTTTATAGAATCGAATTTATACAAGATCAATCCAGTTCAAAACGGGTTTCTTCCGTTTTTGGACCACGATAAAGAGCTTTCAACGCATGATAAACAGCACGTTGGAAATTGTAATGCCAATGGTGCGGGTGAGTAAGGATCAGGATTCGATTCTGCCCCTCCTGTATTGCTTCCTGTGGTGACTTACCATAATACCAGCCGCGATTCAGTATCTTATCACCATCCATGATGTAGGTATCAAGCTGCGCGATGAATTCACGATTGTAAGTCTCCAGGTCGATATCGAGTTTATCATAGTAATCCTCATCATAAAATAAAAAGTAATTCGCAGTCTTAAGTTGGATATTCCGGGGTGTGCCATGACTGGCAATGGTTCTGCATGGAAATCCTAATGCACGCATGTTTCTGATCTCCTTCGATAATCGATCGAGGCAGATCGGTTTCCAATTTATCAGGTTCAATTGCTCCCTGGTTTGAATATCGTGCTCTATTGCCCAAGTAGCTAAAGTTTCGTAATGAAGGCTTACTTCACATCCTTCAGCTTCAATCCGCTTCATGAGTTCGTGCTTCATTGTATTATGGCGGAAATAATAGCTTGCCGTAGCATTGTATTTTTTTTCCAATTTCAGCATTTGTAGTGTTGCGGGAGAACTATAATCGATATCGTGGCGGAGAATAATGCACTTTGAAGGTCTCCCCATTCGGAGATATTGATCAAGGGAAATCATCCGGTAACCATGTCGCTCGGCAAGATCAAGCACTTCTTCATATTCCCTCATCCGTCCGGTAAAATAACCCAGAGCAAGTAACAAGCGTTCTTTCAGCATAGAAAAACCTCACCATCGAAATTAAAAATCATTTGGGGAGTAGCAGAAAATGGAGTCAACGAATTTCACCGAAAGACAAAATACTTGACACTACACCTGATTTCTTTGAGTTTGCATGAGTTGGGTGATTAGCTCAGTTGGTTAGAGCGCTACGTTGACATCGTAGAGGTCACTGGTTCGAATCCAGTATCTCCCACCATTTTTTTACCCTAAAAGGGTGATTAGCTCAGCTGGTTAGAGCACTACGTTCACATCGTAGGGGTCACAGGTTCGAGTCCCGTATCACCCACCATGATTCACAAAAAGAAACCCTGCCGTGAAGCAGGGTTTTTTTATGCTCAAATAAAGGTTCCCGAAGATCGTAAGCCGAATTCTGTTCTCCGCCTAATAAGCGGAGTAATGTCTATTCCTCTGCGCCGGATCTCACGATTCCCAATAGGGACTGTTTCGAACAGCCGGCTGAAGCTGCCTACCCGAAAGCACAATGGGACGGGCAATCCCCGCTTTCCTATTTGGCATTGCACCGGATAAGGCTTTCCTGGCATACCCCGTCACCGGGATACCCGGTAGTCTCTTACACTGCCATTTCACCCTTACTCCGCACTTTCCTGAGGACTCTTTCAAATCTTCAAAAAAGTGCGGGGCGGTTTGTTTCTGTGGAGCTAGCTTCCCGTTTCCGGGACTTCCTGTTGGGAAGTATCCTGCCCTGTGGTGTTCGGACTTTCCTCCCCCTTCCGAAGAAGGGAGCAGACATTTGATCTTCGACGGAACCAAAAATATTACGTTGGACTTCAAATCTCCTTCCAATCCATACTCAAAGAAAAGAGTAAATAGGAGATTTGGAGTTCAACCCCAATGTTAATTCTTTGTAGAATTTGGGTTTGAAGTCCAAACTTCCTTAAAATACTAAGCTTTAATCAATCTCGAAGGAAGTTTGAACTCCAAATTCTTAAGTTAAATCGGTCAGGCTATGAACCAAGATTCTGCCGCAATTTTCACAGGCAATCATTTGAGCCTGCTTCTCGAGTTCAAGAATCAGTTGGGGACGAATACGGAATCCGCAGCCGCTGCATGTACCATTGTTATTGAAGACAATGGCTTTCCGATTCTTATTCTTGATCAGCAGGATATAGCGCTCGCCGAGTGCTATGGGAAGGTTTCGACCAAGGTTATTGCGCTTTTCCTTGTAATCGGCAATCATCTTATCGACTTCTTCGATTTGACTTCGCAATTCGCCTTCGCGGTCTGCTAATTCCTTCTTTGCCTTTTGCAACTCATCCTGGGCAACTTTCAAATCCTTCTTGATATTGCCTTCTTCTTCCATGAAGTTCAGGATTAGAGTTTCGAATTCGGAATTTTTGGCTCCGAGATTGGTAACTTCTGCATTGAGAGCCTTGTATTCCTTGTTGGTTTTGATTTCTGCTAATTGCGCCTGGTATTTACGCATGAGATCAGTATTCGTCTTGATATCGATTTCAGTCTGCTTTTGTTGACGAACCTTCTCTTCCAATGCCTTTTGCAATTCAGAAACCTTACTTTCCGCAGTCTCAACGTTGGCGATCAGATCATGTAATTGCTGGGGAAGGATGATCTTTAATTCTTCCTTTTCCCCGATCCGGTCGTCATATGCTTGCATTTGGACAAGTATTTTCAGTTGTTCTCGCATTTATGACTCCTTGAATAACAAGCTAATATCCAATGAACGATAGGAATGGGTGAGTGCACCGCTGGAAATGAAATCGACACCTGTTTCCGCAATGGAACGTATGGTCTCTGGTTTTACATTTCCCGAAGCTTCCAGTTCGACTTTACCGGAATAGAGTTCAACAGCCTTCTTCATGTCCTCGAGATTCATGTTATCGAGCATGATACGATCGACTCCACATTGGAAGGCTTCTTCACATTCTTTCAGATTGGTGACTTCCACTTCTATCTTATAAGTTGTATTATTCTTTTTCACTCTCTGCACTGCGGCAGTGATCCCTCCTGCAGATCGGATATGATTTTCCTTTAGCATGATCATATCATATAGACCAAACCTATGATTAAATCCTCCACCCATTCTGACTGCATATTTCTCGAGTGAACGTAGGAGGGGAGTAGTTTTTCGGGTATCGAGTACTTTTGCATTTGTACCCTCAATCGCATCCACCATGGTCTTGGTGAGAGTGGCAATGCCGCTAAGACGCTGGAGGAAGTTCAATGCCACTCGTTCTGCACGCAGGATTGAACCAGCATTTCCCTCGATTCGGGCAATATCATCTCCCCGCTTTACCTTATCTCCATCCTTCTTGTAAAGAACGACAGTGGTATGGGGATCTACAGTATGGAATACCTTCACCATAACCGGCAATCCGGCAATGACTCCGTCGGCTTTCGCGATCATGAAAGCTTCCATATTCCCGCGAGTCAGTTCGAGATACTCAGTAGAGATATCGCCGGTATGGATATCTTCATCAAGTGCAAGGGAAATCAGTTTATCTAATTGCATTTTTCTTCCTTAAACAAAAAAAGCATTTGTCCTCTCAGACAAATGCTTTTCGAATACATTTATATCACTTGTATCTGTTCTAATTAACAGCAAACTAACCATCTATTTTCTCCTAGTATGAATCCATTAAATCTGAATATGCTGATTTGTCAATTTTTATCTTACTTGTTGGAAAAGAATGAGTTGGAGCTAAACATCAAATTTATGATTACCTTTTATTGACGAAATTAATCCGCTTAGACAAACTGCCTAACCTGAATCCAGGGGGGTAACGTAATGAAAATAAGACTGATTCCATTGATAATTCTCCTGTTTATTATCATGACTTTATCGGCAGGCAATCAACCTGTCATTGCCAATACTTCTCCTTTGTATCGGGATTTCTGCGCAAAAACTGGTTTTATTGGAGAATGTACTATCACTACAGATGGCCGAATCTTCTCCAAACTGACAGGTAAATTTGCATTTCCTGTACCGAAAGACTCTCTTGATGTATTGAAAAATGCAGAACAGATCAAGAATGCCCTGTTATCGATTTACCAGAAGAATGGTTCGAAGTTCAATTTACGAATGATCGCTTATGATAAAGCTGTAAATAGCTGCCAGTATATCCAATACTGGAAGAGATTTTCATTAGTGCATCAACCCAATTACCTGCTGATCACATATCATAAAGACACCGCATTATATACTGTCTATAATACCCTGTATATGAAACAGATTAGCATACCCGATACGGTGATTTCAGGAAAAACAGCACAGAAAATACTGGATTTTATACATGATGAGAAAGGGCTAAATCCGGAATTGACTGGAATTAAGAAGCAATATGCCGGTACAGACACCTTGCATACATTTTATAAAATGCAGAGAATCTATGATGACATGTTTCAAATGCAACTGAATCTGTTCCCGGATTCAACCAACGACAAATTTGAGGGTTTTTCCCTGAAATGGAAGACTGGAGAGGATTTACTGGATGCCAGTAACGGCGAACTACTGGGAAACACAGCCAAACAGTGGAAGGAGAAAATTAAACTTATCACTGCTGCGAATCAATTCATCAGGGATGCAGGTCTGAAAGGCAACTGCGAATCATCCATAAACATGTACACATTTCGCTTTCAAGATATTCATCTTTCTGCAGATGCTGCCAAGGATTCCATATGCTTTCGAAAAGCGATTGATACATACGTGCCTTACTACGAAACACTCTGCAGGCAATTGGGATACGATGTCAGGTTTGAATATGCGCAAACTTCTTATGAGCATGATAATGAGGATACATGGAAGCAATACAAAGCTTTTTACAGGCAGGAATTCCGATATCCACTGCCTATTTACAGCAGCTCTATCTTTGGTTTAACCGCCTCCTACGATATCATACGTAATTCTCTTTCCCTTGAGTCATTCCTTTACAAGCAACCCATCGTTTACCCGGATTCTGTAATGTCTCCTCAAAATGTATTTGATTCTTACGTTTTTTCCTATCTGAATAGGAATAATCAGGAGAGACTAAATTCATTCACCAAGAGCTATGTTCCTATTCAAAGCATACCGGCAGGCAAAGTATATACAGATGCAAGATTTCACCTGTATGCCAGATTGGAAACGGCAGTGATAGGCGATATTGAAAAGGAAGGCATTACTGGGATGCACCTTGCATGGCATGTGTATGATGGCATTGACCTGAATAATGATAGAATGCTGGACCCCATTAAGGGATTGGTCTCTGAAATTCCTGAATGTGATATGGATTCACCGCCCACAGATAAGGAAGGCATCGCCCTGATGCAAAAGCAGCAAAAGGAAATAGAAAGAGTTTTCAAACCGCTTGGTTTTACACGTAATTATCGGTTTGATCGCCTAAACAGAAGAATCAATGCCTTTGACTGCACTTTAAACCTGCCGGCATCGACTGATTCTGTTTCCATGATGAGCAACTGCATGGTCATTGGAAGATATCTGCTGCAGCTTTATGGAGTCACAGACCATGATTACGCTTTCAGATATTCCAATTTCGAGCAATATTCAGATTTACGAATGTCTATGCAGCTTTATTATAAGGGAATCCAGGTAAGTGCCATGCCGGGAGCCTTTATCTATGAAACAACCGCATATATCTCTTATAATGGCGGAAATCCCGGAACATATACCGTTTCCTATGCTGATTTTCTCGACGTAAAACCACTTCCCGATTGTGTGCTTTCACCCCAGACTGCCTGGCTGATCGCGGTAAATGATGAAGGAAAACACTATGTTTGGACAGAACTGTCCAATCTCTCAGGATTACAGGATTACTTCCAGTGTCCCAAGCGAGAACCAGGTTCTGAAGACGAAGACTATGAAGACGGCAGGGATGCTGGTTATATCAAATTGAAATTTATCCTAATCTCACACACAAACACAAATCCCATAACACATGAATACAGACTTGTTTGGGCAGTGGAACCTTATGACGGTTCATCGTTCATCATTGATGCGGAAACCGGTGAAATACTCCGCCATGAAGAATGGGATACGTGTTAAAGAAGAGAACTGGGTGAAGTTCCAAAATAATCCTTGCCAAAGATAAATGTCATTCTAATTTATCAAAGTGATTATTAATTGTACCTTCCTAACAGGGTGAGGGATATGAATTTTAAATTAGAACAGCTTGATTATCAAAAAACAGCAATTAATTCAGTAGTAAGTATTTTCTCAGGACAAATCAAGAATACTTTTGATAATGCGAATGCAGAAGAGATACGTTTCAATTATATGAACTTGGATATTGAATCTATTTCTCAAAACATACAAAAAGTAATTAAAGAAAATGGTATTTCAAACGAAATTGCCCAACTAACAGATGATATGGATTTCTGTGTGGAAATGGAAACAGGAACAGGGAAAACGCTTGTCTATCTGCAAACTATCTATGCCTTATTTAAAGAATATCAATTCAGCAAATTTATCATACTCGTACCTTCGATTGCTATTAAAGAGGGTGTAATAAGCTCACATAATACTTTTAGAGAGCAACTTGAAGAATTATATCGTGTTAAGGCAACTTGCTTTGATTATGACAGTAAAAAGATAAATAAAGTTCACGACTTTGTACAGGATCAGAATCTTAAAATCATGATCATGACAGTCCAATCTTTCAATTCTGATGATAGAATATTAAATCAGGAACAGCGTGAAAACCTATTTAATAATATGAGTTTCACCGATGCAATTGGAAAGACACGTCCAATTGTTATCATGGATGAACCCCAGGAAGGAATGGATACTGATAATACACAACAACGACTGGCAAAATTTAATCCTTTATGCACAATTCGGTATTCAGCTACACATAAGGTTATGAAGAATCTTATTTATCGTTTAACTCCGTATCATAGTTATAAAATGGGTTTAGTAAAGAAAATTGAAGTGATCAATGTAACCGAAAAGAATGATGAAGCCACTTTGAAGATTGAAATAGCCACAGTAAGAACCGATAAAGGTTCAAACCCTCAAATTAAATTACGTGCCTGGTCATACATTGATACTCGCAATCAATATGAATTTAAAGAAACATCATGGCTCAAAGTGCTCGATGATTTATCTATAAAAACTGGGAATGTGAGCTATAAAACATATGTAATTAAGCGAATCTATAAGCATATGAAAGATGGTTTATTTCGTGTTGAATTTGAGAACGGAACCGAGATTATTGAGAACGCATCCTCAAAAGATCATAAGTTACTATTCCGTGAACAGCTCTATTGGCTTATCTACACTCATTTTCAAAAGAAAATGAAACTCGAGCCTTTTGGTATAAAATGTCTATCACTCATATTCATTGATAAAGTTGATAATTACATCCTGGACAATGGTATTGTGCGTTTGCTTTTTGAAGAACAATACAAAAAAGTAGTTAAAGAATTATATCAACGTGATGCCTCACAAGACGAAGCAAAGTTAGTACAGGGTTACTACTTTGCTAAAACAGGCAAGGATGAATATACTGATAATGAACGCTCAATGTTATCGAATAAAGCTATTTTCGATCTTATTTTGAAAGCAAAAGATGAGCTTTTAACTATCAGTAACCCGGTAGAATTCATATTTTCTCATTCAGCCTTAGGAGTAGGGTGGGATAATCCGAATATTTTCAATATTGCTACTCTGAATCAATCTTACAGCGAAATCAAGAAAAGACAGGAAATTGGTAGAGGCTTACGTATTTGTGTCGACCAAACTGGAAAACGAATTCATGATATGGAAGATGTACTAGAAGGCGAAGAGATCAACCAATTGACAATAATTCCAAATGAAACATATGAAACGTTTGTTCGACAGTATCATGCAGAAATTGTTGAGATTTATGGTACAGATACCGCAGGGGCTGAGATTCGACATCGGGAAAAGGGGAAGGATGTATCGGCAAAAAAGATTAAGCGAAATGAAGCTATATATAAAAGCGCTTCTTTTAGAGAATTCTGGAAGAGACTTGCAAGAAAAACAGATTATACAGTTGTTCTTGATGAAGCACCTATCATTGCCCAGGCGATTGAAGAACTTGAAGATATCAAGATAGCAGCATATGAAATTCAGGTTTCCAAACATCGTTTGAAGAATATTCAACCAAGTGGAATTAGCGATTATAATTACGGAGATGCTCCTTCAGATCAGAAAGCTAGATTTGCACCTTTAGACATAGTTGAAGAAATATCAGAAAATACTAGATTATCCTATAAGGCTGTTTTCAAGATTATTAAAGGCTTGAGTAGTTATGTTCAAATTATCCGAAATCCTCCCAAGTTTATCCAAGAGGCAATCAGACGTATCAGGAACATTGAGCTTAGAGAGATGATTAGACTTCTTCAATATACTGAAAATGGCGAAAGCTACGATTTTGATTGTTTACAAGCTGAATATACTCGTACAACAGATAGAATTCTGAAAACTCCTAATCTGTGTTTATACGATAAGATTGTTTACGATAGCGATCTGGAAAGGAGATTTGCAGAGAATGCTGACTCAGACTCTGATATTGTTTGTTTTCTGAAACTTCCTGACTTTTATAAAATACCAACTCCACTAGGTGATTATAATCCTGACTTCGGTATTGTTCTCAAAAAGAAAGCTTTGAAAACCGGAAAGGAAAACGAATACTATTTCGTAATTGAGATAAAAGGCACTAACGATTTGAATGACCCTATTGCTCTTACTGAATCAGAAAGACAGAAGATTAACTGTGCTATGAAGCATTTCAAGGCACTAAAAATCGATACAGAAATAAAGTATAAAGCTCCAATCAAAGACTATGAGTCTTTTATTCGTGGTATGTAGAGGTTTGCGGCAGTTAACCCACCCTGTACCGCAAACTTCAGGATGCTATGAGTAAAGATTTCTTTGGAAACTGATATTTTAAAAGATAAGGAACAAAGATGAGTACTATGCTAACCACGCCAGATTTAAGAAAAGAAAGACTGCAACAGATAAAAGAACTTTATCCCGATTTATTCACAGATGAGGGAAAGCTGAATCCCTCTGAATTAAAAAGCATTACTGAATCGGAAAACATATCTGAAACTGAGAAATTCGAATTCCGCTGGTTTGGGAAAGCACAGGCGAAACGCATTGCATTTACTCCATCCAAAGCAGCATTAGTATTCGATGAACAAAGAACTGTAAATCCTAACTTTTCAGATGGCAATCTCATTATCGAAGGTGAGAGCCTTGAAGTTGTGAAACTTTTATTATCAGCATATAGAGGGCAAATCAAATGTATTTATATTGATCCACCATACAATACTGGTAAAGATCTGATTTATTTGGATAATTATACAGATACAAGAAATGCTTATTGGGAGCAAACGGGCACTACTGAGAATGGTGTGAGAGTTGATACTAACACCGAAGCAGATGGAAGATTTCATTCAAATTGGTTAAACATGATGTATTCACGGTTGTTGGTTTCGAAAGATCTACTAACCAGTGATAGCGGAGTTTTATTTGTATCAATTGATGATAACGAAGTCCATAGATTACGTTTGATGATGGATGGTGTTTTCGGTGAGAAAAATCACGTTGCTACTTTTGTTTGGAATACTGAAGGACATACTGACAACCAATATCAAGTAAAAATAAATCATGAGTATATTTTATGTTATACAAATAGCAAAGATGTAGAGTTAGGATACCAAATCGATCCAAATACAAGGAAGTTAAGTAATCTATGGAAAGGTTATGCAGAAAACTCAATTACTAAGAATGGACCTGGGAACCCACCAAGTAAGGTAACATTACCTAAGGGTTTTCCATGTGAAATTGAATCAGTTTCTTTCAAAGCTTCAGAGATTAATCCCGTATTTTATCAAGATATTGATCAACAAGGATATATCACTAGAAAAATGACGGAAAAATATTCAATTCAATATCCTATTAGATTAGATGAAATGTTAATTGCAGATTACAAACTTGAGAATGAATGCATTGTATATAGTGGTTGGGCGAATGTGAATATACTAAAGCAGTTTATAGAGAATGACTGCAATCCAATTATTGAACAAGATGGCTCTGCAATTAGCTTTTACTTATCTTTAAATGGGGTTATCTATTATAAAAGGCTTCGTTCAAAAGCACGTAATATTGTTTCTGTCTTAAGAAATATGGGAACAACTGAATTGATGAGAGTAGAAATTGAAAAAATGGGTATTATTTTTAAATATCCAAAACCTAAACAATTAATGTCTTATTTAGTTGGTATAGGATTGATAGAAAATGAAGGGTATATTCTAGATTTCTTTGCAGGATCAGGAACAACAGCACAGGCTGTTATGGATTTAAATCGAGAAGATGGTGGAAACCGCAAATACATTCTTGTTCAATTACCAGAACTTACGGATGAAAAGAGTGAAGCCTATAAAGCAGGTTTTAAGAAGATTTCAGATATAACCATAGAACGAGTCAAAAGTGTTATCGAGAAATATGAAAAAGAAGATGAAGGTAAACTTGATATACCAACAACTAAAACCAAGCATGGATTTAAAGTCTATAAACTGACCAAATCCTTTTTCCCACGCAATGAATTCGAACCTGATCCCGAAAAAACAGATGAAGAGAATACCGAAATATTCGAAAAATATATCAGTGATAAAGAAGATGCTCTAACATTCCAATATAACGAGAATGAGATTATCGATGAAGTGCTTCTGAAAAATGGATTTATGCTGGATTATGAGCGCCAACTGGTAGAAGAATTTACTGAGAATAAGATTTGGTATATTAAAGATAGTTACAAGTCAGCTTATCTTTGCCTGGATTATACAATTACATTGGGAACAATCGAGAAATTGAAATCTCAAACAGACCAGGTATTCATTTGTCTTGAGAGAGCACTGGATTCCACCCAGAAATGGAATTTGAAACAATACCTGGGTGATAAGGCAGTGGTGTTTTAGAGAATAAAAGCTTTTATTTAGCTTGTAGAGCTAATTTGCTAGAACTTTTTTTTTCTTGTTTTTTTGAATGTGAGATAGTTTTCTTTGTGTGTGAATTTTGTTCAGGGATTTCATCTCCCACAATATTCTGATAAACACGGAGGTAAATTTTGTCGATAATGGAATCCAAGTCGTTATTTTTCTTCTGTGGCTTTGACTTTTCCATTGTTCACTCCTTACCTTGTGATTAAATTTGTTAGCTTAAGTTGACACAAGACTAAATTGTGTCAAGGATAAAACTTAGAGGGTAAACTTATGCAAGAATCTATTTTCGCTGCAAATCCCAAACTAGCAAAAAGAGATTTCCGTTTAGAAGAAACACAAAGAAGCAATTTCCAACGTGATAGGGATAGAATATTATATTCAAGAGAATTTCGTAGATTAGCTGGGAAAACTCAGGTTATTGTCAGTGGATTTAATGATGATATAAGAAGTAGATTAACACATAGTTTGGAAGTTATGCAAATAGCAAAATCCATCGGCTATCGATTAGGTTTAAATATGGATTTGATTGAGGCAATTTCTTTAGGACATGACTTAGGGCATACTCCATTTGGCCATGTTGGGGAACGAGTCTTACACAATATATCTTGTGGGTGCGAAAATCTGCATGATTACAATTTAAATCTGAATAAAAATGAGATAGGATTCAAACATAATTGGCAAGGTCTCAGAATATGTAAATATCTCGCTCAAATTGATAAGGAATACGATGGCTTGGATTTAACAGATTATACTGTATGGGGGATTCTAAACCATACAAGCACTCGATTGAAAAAATGTGAAAGTAAATTGGGGAAAGATTGTAGACTTAATCATCATCAGAACCCTAGGTGTTTGTATCAAAGAAATATTGATTCATTAAGTTTCTACAATACCCATTATGACGAAACATCACTTAACGGTTTTAGTTTTGAAGGAATGGTTGTAAGAATAGCTGATGAACTTGCACAGCGACAACATGATATAGAAGACTGTTTAAATCTACGTATTGTTGATAATAAAAGATTTTTTGAACACTTTAAAGGGATTTATTACAATATACTCACACAAAGTAAAATTCGTAAACTTGAAACTATCAGCCAAGATCAAAATGTTAAGACATCATCGCATCAGTTTTCTACGTATTTTCTTAATATGGTAATTGATGAATGCGTCAGTAATATTGAAAAAAAATTGAAGAGCTATAAAGAAAAATATCATCTATCTAACTATAAGCAGTCTCCGATGAAAATCCAAGAAATGGTTTATGAAATCACATTCAAGAAAGTACAAAGTGATATTAATCTACCATACAAATACTTAAAATGTGACGAACAACTAAGAGAATTTGTTAAAAATTCCATACTTCATTCTGCTAATGTACAGGAAATGGATGGTAAGGCAAAATATATCATTAAAAAGCTATTTAAAGCTTACCTGTCTGAACCAACCCAAATGTCAAATTACGGGGTAATTTTGTTTAACAGAAACCTTGCTAAAGAGCATTTTGATATACTTTATAGAAGTCCGAAAGTCGATCTTTCGCAAAGCTGTGGCTGGTTAAGAATTGAGATGCAAAAGATATTAAGAGTTTATGAGAAATCTGACATACATGGCTATAGAAGTACTTTGATCCGTACAATCTGTGACTATATTGGAGGAATGACTGACAAATATGCATTAGATCAATATCAGAAACTCTATGGTTGGTTTGTTAGATAATAAAGCTCGGAGCAGTTTAATTTAACTCATCAGACCAAGTTTAGAGACTTAGTAGCATTATGATAAATATTGATCTTGAAGAAAATTTTGGGCAGACTAGTGGGTCTGCCCCTACTTTTCATATCTTATTCGTCAGCATCATTGCTTCCGGGATACCAGGCAGCAAGCCATTCTGCATGGCTTCCACCACATTCCTGACAGGATATTCGTTATTGAGGATATCATCTAAGGTGAGTGTTGACAGGTCTATCTCAGGCACTTTTTTCTGTAACCCGTACATCATTTTTGTGAAGAGGACATAACAGGAAGCCGGCAATTTCTCTGATAGATCAGTGTAATTCACCAAGAGTTTAGCATAGGTTTTCAAATCATTCTTATATTCAACGGCTATATTGCGAAAAAGTTTTCCCAGGTTTCTACCGGCATTTCCGATTTTGTGATTCTGGTCTGAGGGTGTATAGAACGGGTATTTCCTTGTCAGATAGAGTGCGCCATTATTGTATCGGCAATAGACAAGACCTTCGGTTTTGAATTTGCCGTGAAAGGCTTTGACAGCATGTCGGAATTTGACTTTCATTACTGATTCCTTCGGTACTCATTGAATACCATTATTTATTCCAAGTTCAAACCAACCTCAATCCAACTTGATATGTACTTCAAACCAACGTGGCGAAGTTTGGATGACCTTAGTTTTGACTATTGATGAACCTCGTATTTACTTCTAATCAATTATGTTGATGTTAAGGTACTCTTAAATTACTTCCTCCGTAAAGTTATATCTCAGTTTCATAAGAAGTCCGGATTCCATAGCCTCTGATAATGTGCGTATTGGGTAGGGATGGTCCTTGATTTCTTCAATTGTTATCTGTTCAAGATTAATGTCAGGATAACGCTTTTGAAGATCCCAAAAGAGTTTTGCGAAGATTGCATACGAGTTTGTAGTTCCGTATTCCCTCGAATACAGAGCATACCTCTTTAAGTTTGAATTATACCCATCTGAAACTTGAGAATATAAATAATGAAGATTCTTTCCAATCCTAGCGAATTTTCTACTGTTTTCCGTAGGTGTGAATTTCGAAGGTTTTCTAACAACTGTTTTCCCTGTCTTTTGATAGTAACAATGAATCAAGCCGGTGATAGGATGCTTCCCGCTTAATGAAAGGAAGGCATAAGGGTTTTTCACTTTCATTTTGAACTCCTTTGTTTTGAAGTGGTAAAGATAAAAATCAGAATGTTAAGGAGTTATGAAAGACTTAGTCCTGGCTCACCAATCAGGTCGGGATGATAAATGCCTTCGCAAGGATGCCACAACGAAGATACGAAATTCCTATTAAGTAGAATGCGGTAAAGGGTTGTATTGAAACTATAAATTGAATCATTATGATACCTCCGAAAATCTGATTATGGTTCTATTATTAGATTCTTCCCTTAAAATCCATCTAATAATATTCGCAAATTTGCCATAACCTCCAATGTTCTTATATAATTCTAAATTACCTTCTCATTATGTTTGATAAGACAAAATTCGTAATTTTCTGACAAGTTTTTTTTAGAGGAATATTCAGATTATTCATCTGAATCACACCCGAATCCAAGGATGCTTTAATATTTCACTTTCCTCTTATTATCTTTTTCTTGACATGCATGAACCGGATATCCTAATAATGGTTGCTTTTATATTCTGACATATTTAAGCACAATTGTTCTTCTTATTAGCTTCACCCTGGAGGGTTTGTTTCAAAAATTAAAATTGAACTGGAAGGTGATGATGAGACAGATTCGTGCTTTATTTGTATTTATCCTCTTGTTTGTTACTTCGTATTGTTTTGCAGCACTTCTATTTAATATTCCACAAACCATAACACAACCTGACGGTACTGTTATCCACTGCCTGGCATCTGGTGATGAATTCAGCAACAGGCTGCATGATTCAGATGATTACACGATCGTACAAAACCATACTAATGGAAGATACGTATATGCCATTCCCGATGGTAATGGCTCGAAAGCATCTGATTATGTGGTAGGCAAGGTTGATCCTAAATCACTGGGACTTACAAAAGGATTGCGTGAGGATCCGGAACTTGTAAGAACCCGCCTGATTGCCGAAGGAAGAGGACAAGCTCCCCAAACAAGGGACAGAGTGGCAAATACCGGGCAAATTAATAATATAATAGTATTCATCCGCTTTAGCGATCAGAGTGATTATCCTTCATCTAAAAGCTATTCTACCTATAATGATGAATTTAACAACACTTCCACAGGCTCCACATCGATGAAGGCATATTTTGCAGCAGAATCAAATAACCAGTTAACTATCAGTTCCTACCTGTATCCTCCAGCTTATGGAAACGGGAATGTTTATTCCTACCAGGATTCACATCCCAGGAATTATTATTTAGCTTATGACGCAACCACCAATCCAATTGGCTATACAACGGATTCCGGTACTCGTGAACATACCTTGTTAAGAGATGCGATAAATTTCATTGAAACCATGAATTATGTCCCGGATGGACTGAATATAGATCATGATAATGACGGTAATGTGGACAATGTATGCTTTATCATACAGGGTGCAACTTCTGGTGTTTGGAATTCCCTGCTTTGGCCTCACATGTGGACACTTGGCACATATAATGTTCAACTGAATGGAAAAAGAGTTTTTTCATATAATCTGGAATTATCTGGTGATATCAGCCAGGCAACTTGTTGCCACGAGATGAGTCATACACTTGGATTTCCTGATCTTTATCATTATTATACTCTTACGAATGTAATGCCTGCCGGACAGTGGGATATCATGTGCAATACAGAATTTCCTGAGCAGGCCCATCTTGTCTGGACGAAATACAAATACGGCGGGTGGTGTTCGATACCACCTCTCATCTCAACACCAGGTACTTACACATTAAGTCCTGTATGCAACTCACCTTATTCTGCCTATCGAATTGCTTCAAACCAGGCAAACCAGTACTATGTGGTGGAATATAGAAAAAAAGAAGGTCCATTTGAATCCTATCTTCCCAATGAAGGATTGATTGTTTATAGAGTTAATACAGACAGAACCGGAAATGCATCACCACCGGATGAGATTTGGGTCTATCGTTCTGGCAGCAATGATAATTCTACGCCGGGAAATCATCAGGACGCACCTTATTCAGTACAAAGGGGAAGAACCGAGATTCATCAATATTCGTCCCCCTCTCCCTACTTACAAGATCTTACGGATGGTGGTTTGATATTAACCAATATCAGCGAAGCAGGCTCAACCATCAGTTTCCAACTTCAAAGTAATTTGCCCAAGATATGGACAGGCGCAATAAATTCAGGTTGGGAGTCTTCTTATAATTGGAAAAACGGAGTTCCAACAGCAACAGATGATGTTGTGATACCTGCAAATTGTGTACGCAGTCCATTGATCAATTCGGGTACATGTAATAATCTGACAGTAGCTGCAGGGAAGGCAATATATCCTGTGAATCTAACTGTAAATGGCAACCTGAATATACAGGGAAGCTTGAGCTTTGGCATAGGTACAGATGTTATTACTGTAAATGGCAACATCAATATGACAAACGGCTCTGAACTAACGACATACACATCAGGAAACTCAACGATAAACTGTCTGGGAACTGTAAAATTGTATTCTGGAAGCAACATGTTTATTTCGAGTTCTTCTTTAACCATCAATGGAGATGTAGAAATCTATGATGATGTTTCATTAAGTACTAGCACCAGTGTTCTTACATTCAATGATGACGTGATTTGGGGGAACGGGTCTCATCTGACAGTTTCCAATAGTTCCGCTATCATAAATTGCGGTGGAAGTATGGATTTCATGGCCGGATGCAATGTGCATTTAACGAATGGTTATATAAAATTCATAGGAACAACTAATTCAAATCTGCGTGTCTATGAACCCATTGATTTTTTTAACCTGAATTCCAAAAAAACTAGCCCTGCAGCACTCTATGTCAGTGCAATGTCTACGCAGGATTTTACTGTGAATGGCACCTTCTCCATTGAGACAGGAAGTGCTTTCAATCATCCATCAAGCCATACAATGAATATAAAAGGATTTTTTAATAACAATGGTGGTACATATACATTAAATGCAGGTACAGTCAGATTAATAGGTACTACGACGCAGTATCTGTATGACTCCAGTTCAACCAGCTATTTCAATAATTTGACAATTGCCACTTCAAATTCAGCTCAAGTGCCTGTTCAGAATAATCTCCAGATTCATGGTAATTTCACAATAGATTCTGGTGATATCTATAAAATGAACAACGCAAATGTCTTTACCATAGGAGGAAATTGGACCAATAATACAGCCAGTCCCACCTTTGGCTCCGGTTCAGGACGTGTGATCCTTAACGGGACGGGGGACCAGGTTTGTACAGCTCAGACGAGTGAGATATTTGATTATCTGGAATTAAACAAACCCAGCGGTGTCATGGTCGTACCTTCAGGGAATTATATAAATTGCTATCATTTAGATTGGACCGCCGGTGGATACCGTGTGGATGGAGGTCATTTCTGGGTTGGAGATATCGTTGATGCAGGGATTTTTGGAAATATCACTCTCAATTCAGGTGAAGTGAACATCTATCAGGAAACATCAAGCCGCATTGATTTCAGAGCTAATCTTACTATCCATGACGGAATATTCAATGTTCATGGAGGTCTGAGTCCCTGTTATTTTGCCTATTTTGAAAATGCAACCCTTACGATGGATGGTGGACTTCTCGATTTTCAGGATGTAGGCGTGATTTTGGCAACAACGTATGCATTCAATGATAATATCTCTGGGGGTACCATTGCAACAACGCATGAATTTGACAACGAGCGAACTGATTTCAATCCGACTGGTGGAACAATCAAGCTATATGGCACAGCAGATGCCATTGTAAAAAATACGGCCGGTAGTAATTTCCCAACCCTGATGATCTACAAGGGTGCTCGTGATGCTCAAGAAGATGGAGGTGATCCGGCATTGCGTTCTTCAAGGGAAAATCTGACCCGGACAAATATGGTCACTGGACAGGGTACCATAGATATAAATGGTTCATTCTGTCTGTACGGAGGATCTTTTACTGCTCCTGCCACAATGCAGGTTGCAGGTGGATGGATTAACCTTATGGGACCTTCGGCATTTGTCGAGGGGACTGGAACCGTAGAAATAAATGGAACCGGTGATCAATACTGCAACTATTCGGAAACTTTCTATACTCTTTATATTAATAAAAGTGGCGGGACATTCAAGATCAATAGTTCCTCAGCAACTGTAACCTGTTCCTATTATACCTTCGGAGCAGGTGGAGTGGAAGCGACTGTGGGGACCTTCACAGCAAACGACCTCACACAGAACGGCATCTATGGTAATTTCACAGCACGACCCGGAGGAACGATCAACCTGACACAGGATGCAAGCTCTTGGATCGACATAGATGGTTATCTGTATAATTATGGCGGTAATATCAATATCTATGGTGGTTCCTTGCCTTCAGACTGGGCATATGCTGCCAATGGCGGAATCATAATGAACGGTGGTACCATTGATTTCAAGAACCGGGGCGTAAGAATGCCGGCAACTTCATATACACTCAATGTGAATGTGATCGGCGGAACAATCAGAGCTTATGGGGGTTATGAAGACAGCCGAACCAATGTGACCATGGCTGGCGGCACAGTAGAGCTGTATGGAGCAGGTACAGCCAGTCTGCTGCTGGCTTCAGGAAGTTCGCTGTATGATCTGGTGATCAATAAATCCTCTGCAAGAAATGAAAATCAGCCTTCTTCAGGAAAAATAGTAAAAGTTGAATCTCATGGGAAGACCTATGAGTATGACTATCGAACTGATGGCATCACGGTCAATTCTAACGCTTTCATGTCAGGCAATTTGACGATCAGTGCAGGCCTGTTCGATTTGAACGGATATACGGTTGAGGCAGGAGGAGACATCAGTGTCTCGGGTTCAGTGAAAATGGCATCTTCCGCCTGTAGTTTACTCTGCGGTGGAAATATGACCTGGAACAGCGGGTGTACGACAACCGTATCTGCAGGCACTATCCAGTGCTGGGGCAACTGGACATTCAGTTCTGGTTCTGCAGCCCAACTGACGGGAACAACAGTACAGCTGAGAGGTACAGGTACGCATACACTCACAGCTTCCAGTACAAATTCCTGGCTCTATACACTGGCTATCCTTGCCGGAACAGGTGGCGTATACAACTATGCAGCATCCAGCTCTGTTGTGGTATTTAACAGTATGACCATTTCCAGCGGAACATTAAATATGCTGAATTCAACCTCACTTTCCGTTGCCAATGATCTTACTATTTCCAGTGGTGCAGGACTCAATACGGGAGCTGGAAGCAATGTCAGCATTGTCCTGGGCAGAAACTGGACTGATGCGAATACGACCTATAATGAAGCAGTTGGCTTCAATCCGGGTACTTCCACCATTACCCTGACCGGTAGCCAGGTACAGACAGTTACATCTTCTGCAGCCGCTTTCACTGTCTATAATCTAATTATCAACAAGACGGAAGCAACCAATGAAGTGCACTTTACCAAACCTGTGACAGCTTTAGGTGATTGTGTAGTGCAGCAGGGCTTATGGATAGACAACACCAGTGGGTTTACCCATAATTTCTACGGAGGATTCGGAGTGGCAACCAATGGCACTTTTGCAGGAGGCACATACCTCAGTACCATTAACTTTGCAGGTGCTAACCCGGGAACCCTGATTTTCAATGGAGGCGGCTATGTATATGGACTCACCGTTAATAAATCATCGGTATCCAGTGTCGTAACATTATATTCAAACGTTTATGCTCTTGGGAGTGGAAACATCTCTGTGAATGTGGGGACTCTGGATATAAGCCATTATCTTCTGAGGACAACTGGGAATGTAACCGTCGGTAATGGCGGAAAGATAAGCATGGGCACGGAATCTTCCCTTGAGATTGCAGATACCAAGACATTGGCAATCAACAGCGGCGGAACTTTCGAATCACTCGGTTCTTCCGGTCATCTTGCCAAGGTCACACACCAGTCAGGCCTGTTCTACTTCAACATCAACAGCGGTGGTACAATCAGTGCTGAATACACGCTGTTTGAATATATGTCAACGGGTGGAGTCTATGTAAAGACAGGCGCGCTCATTTCCACGGTTCATTCCTTCCATCACTGCACATTCCAGAATGGCGGGGCAAGTCTTGCCCTTCTGGTTATCCAAAACGATCAGACCATTACCATCAATGACCCTATATTTCCCACCAACACCTGGTCGGGTACCTGGAATGTACGGAAAACAGTAGATTCGGGAACAATAAACATTTACAATGCCACAGGTGGGTTTGCCGGTGCCACGTATGAGGGAGACAGTTATAACAGGATCAACTGGTATGCCAGTATCCCTGATCTGGTCATTACAGGATACTCCATCAGCAGCAGGACACCGGTAGTCGGAACTTCGATTACTTACCAGGTATATGTGACCAATAATACCTCAACAGCAATCGGCAGATCCTTCAGGGTGGGCATGTACAAGACTGCAGCCTCACTGCCGGCAGTAGGTACAACTCCTGATGCGTATTATACGATCAGCAGTCTGGCAGCGGGTGCGACCGCCACCTGCAGTTTCACGACATCGAATACGACTGTCACGACGTGGAATACATACTTCCTTGCTGATTACCAGGGAAGCATCACAGAATCAGATGAAAACAACAACGGTTACGGACCTCTGACTGTGAATTGGCAGACCTTGCCTATTGTAAACCCGCCAACCATCACAAATGTGTCCAATACGGTCATCAGATTGGATTGGACTTATGGATATACTGTCACAAGATACAAGATATACAGAAGTACAAATCCGTATTCAGGCTTTACTCAAATTGGAACGAGTACAAACAAATACTACCAGGAAACAGCAGCAGGAAAATACTTCTATTACGTAACCGCAGAATTATAGATCATTGAAAATTGAAAATCCGTAATTGAGGAGAGATAATATAGATTATTGTTCGTAAAGCCTTTTAACCAAGGAGCTAAAATGAAGAAGACATTGCTCATTCTCACCATTTGCTCTCTCTTGATCAGTTGTATTTATGCAGATTCTATAATTGGTAGGGACAAGAATAGACCGAAGTATGCTTCTGATAGAATCTTGATCAAACTATCCAGTGAAGCTGCGATACGTTCCAGGCTTCCACAAGGCTTATACGCAGAGGCAAAAACCTTCAACATACCTGAATTAGATAGATTAATGATCATAAATGGTGGTGAAACCATCATACGTGCCCATAGAAAAGTCAAGGATAGAGATTGGGAAGCTAAGACCGGTTTTGACCGCTGGTTCATCATTAAGCTCAACGGAAAAGTGAGTGTTGAGAATGCTCTCCAGTCTTTCAAATCCAATAGTTACATCGAAACAGCAACCCCTGAATACATAGCCTATACAACAGAAATTCCTACCGATACCTATTATGCAAATAATTGGGGACATAATAATACTGCCCAACTTCCTGTCTGGAGTGAATCTACCCATAGCCACTCAGGTGCAGGTGTTGGGATTGTTGGGTTTGATTCAGATGCTCAACTTGCCTGGAATCAAGCCCAGGGTTATGGCTCACCGGGAACAATCATCGCCATTTTAGACACTGGAGTTGATACTTCACATCCGGATTTACGCTTGGTTACCGGCTATGACTTTGGCGATGGCGACAGCAATCCAATGGATAATAGTGCAGATCCCGGACATGGTACCTGCTGTGCCGGTATTGCTGCAGCCATTGCAAACAACTCCCTGGGTGTTGCGGGTATTGCCGGCGGTTGCAGCGTGATGCCCCTGAAAGTAGCAAATTCCGGTGGTTATTTTTATTCTTCAGCTATCAGTAATGCTCTTACGTTTGCTGCTGATTATGGCGCAGATGTAATAAGCATGAGCTTTGGAGCTGCAGGCGTGTATGAAGGTGTGATCCCCAGCGAGGATGATGCCTTATATTATGCCTACAACAATGGAGTCGTGCTGTTTGCAGCTACCGCAAATGATAATGCCGCAGAGATAGACTTTCCTGCAAATCACACAGCTGTGATTGCTGTAGGTGCTGCCAGCCCTTCAAAACAGAGAAAAAGCCCTACTTCTTCTGATGGCGAATCGTGGTGGGGTTCGAACTATGGTTCTAATAATCAGGACTACAAGACCTCAGTTGATATCATGGGTCCTACTATTTTACCGACAACAGATCTTGTTGGCTCCGCAGGTTATTCGTCCACTGACTATTATATGTGGTTCAATGGCACATCCTGTGCAACTCCGTACGTGGCTGGAGTGGCTGCTCTTGTACTATCCAAGAATCCATTGCTGTCACCTGCAGAAGTTCGTTCAGCATTAACTACTACTGCAACAGATATGACATCAGATGGCGGTACAGGTTGGGACAAATACACCGGTTATG
>Ga0116171_10000783_pt1 | contig 33072 bp, 27 predicted proteins | sample AD_JPNHW2_MetaG_FD_89798 | JGI IMG/M metagenome (GOLD analysis project Ga0116171, IMG submission 89798) | Active sludge microbial communities of municipal wastewater-treating anaerobic digesters from Japan - AD_JPNHW2_MetaG | ecosystem: Engineered > Bioreactor > Anaerobic > Digestate | place... | reverse complement strand
TTACCTGATAGAAGACCTGTCATCGGGATGACTCTTCGGTACAACAGGTTAGACAACTTTTGGTTTGTTCTATTACATGAACTAGCTCATTTGCACCTTCATTTATTTAAGTTAAAAATAGATTGTTTTTTTGATGATCTTGAATCAAATACAAATAATGAAGACCTTGAAGAAGAAGCTGATGAATTTACTAATGAAGCACTTATACCTGGAGATATTTGGGAAACATCAATTGTAAGATATATTCATTCTGAAAATGATATAATCGATCTTGCCAAACAATTGGAAATTTCTCCCGCAATTGTTGCGGGAAGGATTCGCAGAGAAGCTAATAATTATACAATATATAACAATTTAATTGGTCAAGGCAATGTGAGAAAGGATTTTCCAAATGTAGCATTCAGTTAAAAAGGTGGTTAGTTTATGAAATTTGATCATACTCGTTATGTTCCTTGTTTACGCTGGAATCAGGGTGAATACCAAGCCGTGTTACTATTAAAAGATCAAACAAAAGAAATGTTAACACCTTTAATTGAAGTTTCTGAAAGAGAATGGGATTTTGAATTGGAAAAGCCTAAAAAAACACTTGAAGATCATATTGCACAGTTTGCAAAGCGTATAAAAGAAAAATGGGGTGATGCATATTGTTTTATAGATACAAATCCTGAGATTTATAATAACGATTTAATCTTAGAGGATGGGACTCATCCTATAAAATTTATTTTTAATGATATTATTAAGAAAAAAATTAACGGAGTTCCTGTGACCGGTGTTTCAAGAAGTGATTCATACAATAATGCTGTGAAAGATATTTTAGATCAAAATGACTTAGGTATATGTTTTCGCGTTAAAATTACTGAATGTACGAAGAGCGATTTTAAAACAAAGATTGATACTCTGATAGAGAAGTATAAAATGGAAGCAGGAAAAATCGATATAATTCTTGATTTAGAATGTCCAGACTTCCCTTCCATTGAAGGATTCAGTAAAGCGATTATTAATGTATTAAATAAATTTCCGTACTATACTTCTTGGAAAACATTTACTATATTAGGTACATCGATACCTAAATCTATGGCAGATGTAAAGAAAGGTATTGATTATAAACCAAGAAACGAATGGATTTTATATAAATCATTAATAGGATTATTGAATAAGCAAAATATGAGGTTGCCGTCATTTGGAGATTATACAATTAATCATCCTAATTTAGTAAAAGGGAATATGAAGTTTTTTAAAAAATCTGCGAAAGTGATATATGCAATTGATGATCAGTGGTGTTTTAATAAAGGAGACTTAGTTGAAAGAAAACCAGATTTTTTTCAATTTCATGATTTATGTTTAAAAATTGTAAAGTTACCTTACTATATGGGTAAAACATTTTCGGAAGGTTCAAGATACATATATGACTGTGCCAATAAAAAAGAAAGTCATGGGAATTTAACTACATGGAAAAAGGTTGGGACAAATCATCATATTGAAAAAGTGGTTTATGACATCGCCAATTTTTTCTCTCTTTAAGACTTGTTCTAACAAGTTTATTTAATTCTTCCTTTTTAAAAATTGATACTACTAAACTGTATAATTTATATTTAGGTTGCTTTAAAATTTTTTCAGGTATTCCTTTAGATTGTAATATGCTTACAATTTCATCTTTCCAAAGTAGTCTGACAATGGAGTCAGGATTAGATGAATTATTTTTCTGAGATTTTCTAGCAGTAGTAAATTTTACATCACCTTTTCCACCTTTCTTACAAAGAATTATTCCCCACCAATTTGGTACGAGTTCAATAATTTTTGAAAGGTGTTTTTCTTCAACAACAATAGTTGAATAGTCAAATACTGAGTCATAAAATGAAATTTGTCGGTCTAGTCTGTTTAAATTATCATTGGCGCTTTTTATTTCAAATCCACATAAATGACCATTTATGACAGCAATATCAGCTCTGCAATCTCCATTATTAAGACCAAATTCATCAATAACTAATGTCCTATTATTCTGATGATGTTTATATAATATTTTATCGTGTATATTTTTTCTTATTTCAAAATCATTCATTTCGGTATTCTCATAAATAGTGTTAATAATATTATTGGTAATTCATAAAATATATATTAAACTATTTTTTTCTTTAAAATAATTTAATATAGTAGAAAAATTTATTAAGTCAATTATTTTCTCATATCTAGTTGTTATTCATTACATTTTTTTTAAATCTATTATGGTACATTTAAATTCAAATATTTTGTGTAGTATATAAGAAGTATAGCAGTAATTGATTTGAATGTTTTATAATTAATATTTTGCATGATTTTTGCATGGCTATTTTAAGTTATCATAAGTTATAACAAGGTATCACAACTTTTCCTTCTTAAATTGTACAGTTTTGCACTGTATGTATAACAATTTATCATAATTTAACGTGATTTATAATGATTTTTAATCATGTATTATGATGCTTTGATTTTTTACGACTACGAATCCGTTGGTCGGGGGTTCGAATCCCTCTTGACGCGAAATAAAAAGCCCCGTTTTTCGGGGCTTTTTTGTTCTATTCAGTAAACGTCAAATACAAGCAGACATAAATCATCACAGAATTTCTCGTTATTACAAAAAGTCTTTAATTCATCAATCAGTTTGCCTGAAAACAGATCCGGTTCCATGCCGGAATTTTTACGTATAAAATCTTTGAACCGCTCTTCTTCATAGAGCTGATTATCAGCATTCATGCATTCGGTAATTCCGTCAGTATAAAATAATACTCTATCACCCTGGTTAAGCTGAAATCTTTCTTCTACTAATACTAAATCAGTAAACCAGCCTAGAGGTTTCCCCTTCGCTTTAAGTTCAAAAAATGCATCAGTATTTTTTCTATAGACTATAGGATATATATGCCCTGCGTTTGCGTATCTCATTATATTTGATTCTTTGTCCACCAGGCAGAAAAAAGATGTCATATAATTCCAATTAACAGTGGAATTACATAATATATCATTTAACTGATACATGACATATGTGCATGAATTTTTGATATATATGCTGTCCAGCGCCGTTTTAGCAATCATTGATATAAACGCTGAAACAAGCCCATGTCCTGAAACATCTGTGATGAAGATCTCTATAAAATTTCCATCTGTTTTGAAATCATAGAAATCACCTCCAACCGCATCCATCGGTATATATGTAGGGTGAAATTTATAACCGGAAATATCCGGGATGTTCTGCGGAAGGAGCCTGTGCTGAATAAGACGGGCAATTTTTAATTCTTCTTCAATTTCATTATTTCTTTTTTCAAAAGCATTCTCATAATTGCGGGTTTTCAAAAGCATTTTTATCCGCGTCAGTAGTTCTTTAGAGTTAAACGGCTTTGTCAGATAATCATCCGCACCATATTCAATCCCTTCAATCTTACTGGCTAGTTCAGCTTTTGCAGTAAGCAGTATGACAGGAATCCGCTTAAGCCGTTTATCTTCTTTTATTTTTTTTGTCATCTCATAGCCGTTCATTACCGGCATCATAACATCTGACACTATCAGGTCCGGTTTCAATTCTTCGGCGGCTTTAAAACCGTCTTCTCCATTTGCAGCAAGATGGACATTGTAATATTTCTGCAGAAGGAATTTTAGAAAATTCTGCATGTCGGGATTATCGTCTACTATCAGGATATCAATATCAGATTTATTTTTTTTCTGTTCTGTAGAATCTTCACCTGCTTTTTCTTTTTTCAGGTCGGTCATCTCTCTCATCCCGAAAAAGTGGAAGTCGTTGACTGATTCTTCAAGCTCTGTGCTTTCAATAAATTGAACATTCTCATTATTTTCAAAGTGATCTTTTCCTTTTGGAAAACTTACTGTAAAAACGGTTCCATGATTTTCCGGTGAATCATCTATAAACCTGCTTTCAGCATAGATTGTACCTCTATGCAGTTCAACGAATTCTTTTACAAGCGCAAGACCTATACCTGTTCCTTCATATTTTCTTGTAGAACCTGTTTCAACCTGTGAAAAGCGGTCAAATACTGACTCAAGCTTATTTGAGGGTATACCTATACCGGAATCTTCAAATTCGATATAACAGTTCTCATCATTATCTCTTACTGTAACTGTTATAAATCCCCCCCGGTCAGTGAATTTCAGGGAATTTGAAAAAAGATTCATTATGATTTTATCCAGCTTCTCAACATCGATGAGCAGCTGAATTGAACTATTCATAGAAGCAAAATTCATCGTTATGCCTTTAGATTCAGCAGCGGAGTGAACAGAGACTATATAATTTCTGATGAAAGTGACAATGTCAATTTCCTGAATTTTCATGTTCATCTGTCCTGCTTCGATCTTTGAAAAATCCAGAAGGTTATTGATGTGTTTCAGAAGTCTTATTGCATTTCTCTGTAAATTCTCAAAGAATTTTTTATCTATTTCTTTATCGTAGTCGCCCTGCAACACCGATTCAACCGGTGAAAGTATGAGAGTAAGCGGAGTACGGATTTCATGCGAGATGTTGGCAAAAAAGTTTGACTTCAGTTTATCGAGTTCTTTAAGATCTTCGTTGGCTTTGTTCAGTTCCCGAGTACGTTCTGCTACTTTCTTTTCCAGATTCTCCGTGGCATACTTTTGAATTTCTATTGTCCTGAGTTGAGCATCTTCATTTTCCTTTTTTAAAATATTTATTCTATCGCCAAGTGCTAATGACAGTAATATTACCTCAGCTGCTGAACTGACCTGAAAACCATACTTTGTCAGAAAATTGGAAGGAATATATCCGTAACTTTCTAAAGCCAGGGTTATGATTCCTATTAATAATGAAGCCCATGCTATCATATAAAAGCGGGCAGATCTATATCCCTGAATTAATGAAAAAATACTTCCTATAAAGATAAGCGGAGTCCCTATTGCGCATGTAATAGTTGCAAATTGAATTCCTATGGAATAATTAAGAAAAAAGGAGGAGACCATACCGAGTATAGATACTAACATAACTAACAGCAGAATTTTATTTATTTTAGGAGCAAACTTTTTTAAGTCTAAAAATGAACTGCTGAATAGAGTAACCGTTAGAGCATTAGAAAAAACAAAAAATGGAATACTTATATTTGCCCACCATGTATTGTTCGGCCAGAGATACTGGAATGATATGCCGTTTAGCGACATCATCGTAAGCAGGTTCGAGGTTATATAAATGATATAATATAAATAATTTTTATCCCGAACAGTTGAATAAACAAACAGGTTGTAAAATATCATTACCAGTAAAATTCCATAATACAGACCTAGTATTATATATTCGTTAAGACTGCTTTCAGCGAAATATTCAGGTTTTTGAAGAATTACGGGTAAAGTCATTGAACTGGAAGATTTAATTTTAATAAAATATAAATTGTCTCCTTTATTAATATTAATTTTAAAGACACAGTTTCTATACTGCAGTTCTCTGTATTTGAATGCATAATGATTGCCGGCTATTTTTTTTTGATATTCATTATTTGCACCTGGAATATATAATTCAATAAAAGTAAGAAGCGGATTTCCGATTTTGAGGTACATTTCTTGAGGCGCATTATAGGGATTTTTTATTTCAAATTTAATCCAGTACGTAGAAGTGGTAAATCCATAATTAGGAATATCAATTTCGCTTTTTATAAACCGGCTGTCATAATCATTTTTTAAAATGTTATCAATAGTCAGACTTCCATCTTTATCTTCCAGGATATACAGGTTACGTCCTAACAGGTAATTGCTTTTTTCATGGTCGAGTGTGATTATTTGCGAGTTGGCTGCAGTTATTGCTGTGAATTGAATTATAATTATAAAGAGCAGGATTATATTTTTTTTTATTAATACCGTTTCGATTTTCATCTACATCTCCGGAATTTGGTCATGTATATAAATAAAAATCACTCAAGCTGTTTTTATTTACATATTGCGTAAATATATGTATCACAGATAAAATCTGAGATTGTTCCAGCTTTTAGTTGAAATTATATTCTAAACATATTTGATTTATACATTAATTTTTATTCCTGTCAATAAGCTTTTTTTACTCATTTATAGAGCATCTGTAGCGTTTGTTAATACCATTTCTGTTATTCTGATAATTTCTGCACAGTATCAATCTCCGGTAGATTCCTCTGCCCTTCGCACTATCATTCCTGATCTGTATTCATCAGTTATTCTATTTTCAGAATGCGTTATAGAATCTGGTTTTACTTCTTCATCTGCCAGTATTTGATCAGTAAACTTAAAAAAATGGTGCCCTTTTATTGCAAGGTTTACTGCCAGCGGGAAATTTCTCCAGTTGATTATCAGAGCTTTTATAAGAAAGCGGATATATCTGAAACCATAACCTGAAAAGCTCTGTATTAATAGAGATTTAAAGAATGCTTTTATGTCCCCCTTTATATGCCTTATGGGGTTTTCTTGAAAGTAGTGTGAGAGAACGTTCAAAATACATCTGAGGAGAATAAATAGTTCTTAATACTTTCTTATACCCGGTCACAATTTTATCTTTATCCATTGCAGGGATAAAGTTCAGAGCAAACATGGTTGTATTATTCCCCCCTGATTCAGTAAGCATCCTCCCTTCTTTTTCAAGCCTTCTTATCAGCTGTGTGCCTGGTAATGCGACCATAAGTCCAATCATTGCCATAGGTATGCCTGCTTCCTGAATAAAGCTGATCTGACGGTCGAATATATCTTCTGTATCTGTATCAAAACCGATTATAAATCCCGCTGTAACCTCTAAACCTTTTCTCTGAATTATTTTTATGCTTTCATACAAATCATGATTAACATTCTGCTTTTTATTTATAGACTTGAGTGTATTATTATCCGGAGTTTCGATTCCGATGAATGCCATATAAAAACCGCAAGCTGCCATTAGATCAAGTATTTCTGTTTCTGCAGCGAGATTGATGCTTGTAGAAGTTAAAAAGGTAAAAGGGAAGGATTTTGACTTCTGCCATTCTCTGATACTCCTGAGCAGCTGCAGGACTTCATTTTTGTGTCCGATAAAATTATCATCAACAAGGAAGATGGGGCCTCGATAATCTGTTTCATATACGCATTCAAGTTCTTTAAGGAACTGTTCGACAGATTTTAATCTTGGTTTACGGCCGAATAATTCAATTACATCGCAGAACTCGCAGGAATACGGGCATCCCCTGGAGTATTGGAGAACCAGTGTCGAATAATCATTTACATCTATAAGATCATATCTGGGGATTGGAGTAGCAGTGATATCCGGTTTTTCTCCGGAACGGTATATGGCGGCGGGTGTTCCTTGTTCAAAATCAGTAATAAATTCCGGGATTGTATTCTCTCCCTCTCCTATTATGAAATGGCTTACTCCTTCGATCGATTCATAACATGAGGTGGCATATGGCCCCCCTGCTGCTGCAGGTTTTCCTAATCTGTTGCATGCTTTTACCACTTTTTTAAATGATTCCTGCTGAACAATCATAGCTGATAAAAACACCATGTCGGCGCGGAGAATATCTTCGTCTTTAAGACTTCTGACATTCAAATCAACAAGTCTTATTTCATAATCAGAAGGAAGCAGCGCGGCCACTGTCAGTAGACCTAATGGGGGCATTGGAGCTTTTTTATTAACAAATTTCAGGGCATGTTCCATACCCCAATAGGTTGAGGGAAATTCGGGATATACAAGCAGTATGTTTTTTTTCATTACTAAACACTCCAGGAGTCGGGGTTTTCATAAAATAAAATTTAACAAAGACTTTGAATTGTGGAATTCTAAAACTATAAAGTAACTTATGAAGATACTCCGGATTACGGATTATAAAATTTTATGTATAAATATTTCATTATATTAACGACTCAGAAGTCAAGAAAGTAATGAAATATAACATAATCAATTTGTCAGGAGATGAATATGCCGGTTCATATTTATCTCCGATATGATTATTATCTTTCTGGTAGATGTTTTTTATTATATTAAAGGTAATTTTTTTTGGGCAGGCCACACAATGAACATATATTATGATGTGCAGATTTTTTACTGACTGAAAATCCGTTTGTCGGGATTTTGAATCCCTTCAGAAGTGAATAAAGTCCTGATTTTCAGGTCTTTATTCACTTCTGCTAAAATTAACTGATTAAGTTCGTAGAATTTTCACTATTTTTTAAAACTTTTCACTGCATCCGCTTCCGTTTCATATATTTCAAATATAGGGGTTGTCTGCATTATTTTAAATGTATTTTTTACAAAATCGGTTAAACCTATAATTTTAAGGGAACCCTCGATTTTTTTAAGCTCCGCCATAGTTGATATCAAAACACCTAGTCCGGAAGAATCAATGTAAGCAACTTTTTCTAAATTTAGAATGATTAAAATTTTATTCCCGGCAATCAGTTTATTGATAGCATCCTTGAAAACCGAAGTATTATAAATATCAATTTTATCCCCCAAATCAACTATAGAAATATCATTAATTGTTTTTATATTAATATTCATTGCTCCGTAGTGATCTGCCATTGAGAACCTTCCTGTATGCTATATGATTAAAGACAAATAATAATGCATTCCCCCCAAAGCAATCCAATTATTATTGCCGGCAATCATGAATTTTTCAATTTGAATCTTCATTCTTTTATGAAAAAACAAAGTGCATATTTAAAAAGTTTTATTTGCCGAATTCCGGTTTTCCTTTAAGTATCAGATCAACTTTCTTAACAACATCTTCTGACATTACAATATCATCCGGCCATTCTCTTGTGTGTCCGTCGCTTATCCCTTTTTTTGTTGCGTCTATAATAATGCAGCCTTTTTCCAGAACTATATCCCGGAGAGGATCAACGTTATTGAATATTTTCCATAATAGAACTGAATCGTCATTAATATTTATTTCATGATCGTAAAGTATCATAATCCCTTCATGAGTTATGGCGCTGTTTTTTATTTTCTTTATGAAGTATGATGAGTTCGCTTTTTTATCTTTTTTTACTGTGAGTATTACAACTCTGCTTCTGCAGTCATTAAATGCGGTACGTACGGCAGAGACTTTTTTATCTATTGAAAATGCCAGTGATTCTATTTTTTTGTCATTCAGTTTGCCATGGATGCAGCCGTCGGATCTTTTCTCTTCGCCCTCTATTCTTGCTGTTGCATCTATTCCGAGTTTTGATCCGTAGAGCGGTTTATCCGCAGAGTGATCAAGCACGTCCAGTATTCCTTTAGTAAGAACTATGTCGGAGGTTAGATCAACTGTGTTGAGTATATGTTTTATAAGCCCGGTTTTATCTGCCAGGAGTCCGGCATCATCAACCATGACCAGCATCTTTGCAAAACTCATCTGCCCCGAACCCCAGAGGCCGTTCATGACTTTTACCGAGTGTCCCGGGAACTCCTTCTCAATTGCAACAACGGCTATATTATGAAACACTCCTTCCCATGGCAGCATATAGTCCATAATTTCAGGGAGCACTGTCTTTATCATAGGAAGAAATATTCTCTCGGTTGCAAGTGCCATGTAGCAGTCTTCCATGGGCGGTTTGCCCACAATTGTAGCACTGTACACAGGATTCCTCCTGCTGGTTATAGCAGTGACATGGAACACCGGGTAATCTCCTTTGAGCGAATAATATCCGGTGTGATCGCCAAACGGACCCTCAACACGAACCTCGCCCGGATCAACATATCCTTCAATAATAAACTCAGCCTCTGCAGGTACTTCCAGATCAACTGTAACGCATTTAACCATTTCCACAGGTTTCTGCCTGATAAATCCTGCAAGAAGCATCTCGTCGACTCCGCGCGGCAATGGAGCAGTGGCAGAGTATGTTACAGCAGGATCAGTTCCAATTGCGACTGCGACCTCCATCCGTTTACCTGCCCGGAGATATTCGTGGTAGTGGTGCGCCCCGTCTTTATGTATATGCCAGTGCATTCCGGTAGTATTTCTGTCATAGATCTGCATCCTGTACATCCCCGCATTGCGTTTGCCGTCGCTAAGTCCCTTTGTGAAAACAACAGGCAGAGTGACAAATGGCCCTCCGTCATCTGGCCAGCAGAAAAGGACAGGTATTTTTGTGAGATCAATATCATTGCCTGTCTTTATTATCTCCTGGCATGGCGCTTTACCTTTAATTGTACGAGGGAGAAAACGTGAGTACTTTATCAGATCAGGGAGGAGTTTAACTTTATCCATAAATGTTTTCGGTGGTTTTGTGTTTATAATATCCTGGAGCCTGCCCGCAAGCGCGTCGAGGCTTTCACTTCCAAGTGCCATATTAATTCTTTTTGTGCTCCCGAACTGGTTTATAAGGAGAGGGTATTCATATCCTTCAACATTTTCAAAGAGTATAGCTTTCCCGCCTCCCGGAAGTTTTGACATCCGGTCTGTGATCTCTGTGATTTCCAGTCTATTTGAAACAGGTTCTTTAAAGCGTATAAGTTCATTCTCCTGTTCAAGTTCATGAATAAATTCAGATAAGCTGCGGTAATTTTTTTTCATAATTATTGTTCCAGTTTTAATATTAGTGTACTTGTTCAAAAAATGCCCCTCCGGGAGGCTTGCGAGATGGAGATTATTTTGTTACTTTTTTGAGTTATTATGAAATATACTTCTATTCCCACACAGTTTTAAGTTTGTGTTCTATTCCAAGCTGATCAAGAATCTTCCCCGTAATAAAGTCTGCAAGGTCATCTATCGTTTCCGGTTTATGATAAAATCCGGGAGATACGGGGAGAATTACTGCTCCGGCCTCTGCTGCAAGGGTCATGTTTTTTAAATGAATCATGCTTAGAGGAGTCTCTCTCACTGCAAGAATCAGGTCTCTTCTTTCTTTAAGCATTACATCTGCGGCGCGTTCAAGAAGTGATGCTGAGTATCCGTTTGCAATTCCTGAGAGTGTTTTCATAGAACATGGCACTACCACCATTCCGTCAGTTTTATGTGAACCGCTTGCTATATCTGCAAATATGTCTTTGTTGTCATAAATTCTGACGGCGCAGGAATTACATGCGTGTATGTCAAGCCGCATGAGGGCATCAGTAAGAGTCAGTCCTGTTTCATATTTAAACACAGCTGCACCGGTTTCTGTTAGTACTATTCTCAGGTCAACCCCGAGATCGGCTGCATGTTTCAGAAAGTTAAGCGCGTATATGCTTCCCGATGCTCCGGTGATTCCTGTTACTATTGTTTTTTTCATATATCCACCCTGTCATCTGCCTGTAAGATATCCTGTTAGAACCGCGAAAAATACTAATACTGATATAATGCTGTTTATGTGAAAAAATGCGATATTGATATGTGTTATATCATCAGGATTAACAATTTTATGTTCAATAATGTAAAGAACAGCAATAATGAATGTAAAGAGGATGTAGTACACTCCGAATCCTGCTGTAAAATAAAGTATGGAGAGAAGAACCACTGTGAGTATATGAAGCGCTGCTGATATAAAAAAAGCTTTTTTGACTCCAAAGCGGGCTGGGATGGAAAAAAGGTTTTTCTCTCTGTCAAAATCCACGTCCTGGCATGAATAAAGAATATCAAATCCGGCAATATGTGTCATCAGCACCAGCGCGAGTATTATTATTGAGAGGTCGGGGATACCTACTATGGCTATCCATACTGCCACAGGCGCAAGGCCGATGGCAAATCCGAGATAGATATGAGCAAGCCATGTGAACCGCTTGGTGTAGGAGTAGAAAAATAGAAAAACAAGCAGCGGAAATGACAGCCAAAAACATATTTTTGAAAGCATTGCAGCTGAAAAAACAAGAAGCAGGGATGAGAATATAGTAAATGCAAGAGCCTCATTCCTGGAAATAGTTCCTGAAGGGATTTCTCTTATTGCTGTTCTCGGATTTTCCGCGTCTATGTCTGCGTCTGCGATACGGTTGAATCCCATGGCCGCTGAACGGGCTCCGATCATTGCGATTATTATCCAGAAAACCATCTGTGGAGTAACAGTGTGTTCCCTGAGTGCAAGTACAAGGCCCGAAAGGGCAAACGGAAGAGCGAAGATCGTATGAGCGAGCTTTATCATCCTTGAATAGGTAACAGTTTTTTCCAGCAGATTGCTTTCCGGTGATTTATCTTTTTCCATCGTATAGTTCCATGCGCATAGTTTTTTCTCAAGAATTGAAAATATAATAAACAGTACAAGCCCCATGAGGCTCATACCTGTGATGCCGACAAAAATCATAATATATTCGGCCCTTGCCCATGCATCCATAATCAGATAGCCGAGGCCGCTTGATGTTGCAAATGATTCTGCAAAAAAGAGAACCGATATTGCTGTTCCGGCCGATATTCTGATCGCGGTGAAACTGTGCGGCAGAGCTGCCGGTATAACAACATGCCGGAATATGTCAATAACGCTTCCCCCCATGGACTCAACAGAATCATAATACTTCGGGCTCACCGAGCGTACTCCGTCCCGTACAGCTACAAGTATCTGAAAGAAAAGAATCAGTGTAATAAGAATAATTTTAGAGAGATCGCCCAGCCCGAAAAGCAGAACAACCACCGGGAGGAGAACCATTTTAGGTACCGGATACGCAAGATATACTACCGGTGAAAAAATTCTGTCCATAGCCGGGCTGTAGCCTAAAATTGCACCAAGAGGAAAAGCGATCACCCATGAAATTACAATACTCGCGCATACACGCCAGGCGCTTATTCCAAAATGACTCCAGAAAAGAGAACTTTCCGCTTCATTTATGAAAGCGATAAAAACAGTTTCGGGGGAGGGGAGAACAGGCGATGCCGTTACAATGGAGGCAATTTTCCATAGAATAAAAATGATTGAAACCGACATGAATACATTAAGAAAAGGGATTTTCTGTTTCATAAACTTCCGATCATCCCCCTTATGGAACTGCAAATTGAGTAGAATTCTTTTGAATTCCTGAAATCTTTTTTTCTTCGCGATGAATTATCAATCGAAGCTATTATTCTCCCCGGACCGCCGGTCATAACAAGAATTCTATCTCCCAGAAAAACAGCCTCCTCGATACTGTGCGTTACAGTAATCAGCGTCAGAGAACGTTTCTCATGAATGTCATAAATTGCCTGCTGGAGTTTTTCCCTGGTAAGAGTATCAAGAGATGAGAACGGTTCATCCATGAGAAGAATTTCAGGTTCGGTGGAGAGAGCCCGTGCGATGGCTACTCTCTGTTTTTCACCGCCGCTCAGGGTCGCGGGGTATTTGTCTTTGTGAGTAAAAATTCCAAGATCGGTGAGAATTTTTTCAGATGAAAATGATATTTTACTTTCCGGATATTTTTTTATTTTCATGCCGAGTGAAACGTTTTCAAGCACAGTTTTCCATGGGAGAAGTCCGTAATCCTGAAGAATAAAAGCGGTTCTGGAATCCGGTCCCTTTATCTCTTTACCGTTAAGAAAGATAGTTCCTGCTGACGGCCGGATAAGTCCTGCTATCATATACAGGATAGTTGTTTTTCCGCATCCAGAAGGTCCGATGATAGACAGGGTTTTTCCGTTTTCAAGATTAAAAGAGATATCCTGTAAAATCAGAGTTCCGGAATATCTCTTATTTACAGAGCCGAGTTTTATCACTTTTTGTCAATCGGCCGGATAAGCTTCTGATACTCAACTGGGATCGAGATCATACTGTTTTTTTTCATCCAGCTGTAAACGAGCATTACATCCTTCTCCGCAGGGAGAGCTGCTTCATTGAATAGAGGTGCTTTATATGAATCTTTAATATCTGCGGGGAGGCGGAGTTTCGTCACCATTACATCTTTGAATTTTTCTGGGTTGCTGTTTATAGTTTTAACGCTGTTGTTGTAAGCGGTTATAAATTTTTCCATAAGAGGGTTATTATCTTTAATGAAATCATTTTTAAACATGATTACAGTTGCTGTAGTATCGAGCCCTTTGTCATCGGCGATAAGTTTAGCTCCATCCTTAATTGCTTTACTCACGAGCGGTTCAGGGAGAAGAGCCAGTTTTACAGATCCTGAGATAAGCATCTGGTATCTTACAGGAATTGCTTTTACTTCCAGTTTATTGATTTTTTCAGGAGACAAATTTTTTGAAATAATAATCTGATCCAGAAAAAAATCTATGATAGAACCTCTTGATATTGCAACCTGTTCATTTTTAATATCATTCATGCTTTTTATTGATGACACAGGTGATGCCATCAGCCCGAACATTACAGATTTCTCCGATGTATGGTATGATTCACAGACAAGTTTTATATCGATACCGTTTTTAACCATGAGAAAGAAATTGATCAGGTCACCGAATGCTCCGTCAAGAGTACCTGCAGCAAAAGCTGCATCCCGTTCAAGCGCGCTGTTGAATACTACGAGTTCAACATTTAGCCCCTCTTTTTTAAAAAATCCTTCTGAATCCGCAACGATCAGCGGAAGCGTATCAATAACAGGCAGAATTCCTATTTTGATTTTTTTTGCATCGTGCTTGCATGATAATGCAGAGAGGAAGATGAATGAGATAATTATTAGTAAAATTTTATTTTTCATTGGATTACCTTATATATACATTCTTACGCCGATTCTTGCAATGACCCCTGACATATCAATTTCAACTTTATCTTTTTCAGGAGTGGTATCTCTATAACCAAGGTCAAGAACAAAGTCAACAGCGGATCTTTCGAAGATTTTATATGAAATAGATCCGAAAAACTGCCATGCGAAGCCGCTGTAAAAATCTGTATCACTTTCAGTGTCTGATGAATAATCAAGAATCATGAAGGCGTAGCCAAGTCCTATCGTTACAGAAGGTTCTACATAGATTTTCTGCTTTAAGAAAGGTAATCGGACCGTTGCATTTGCAAAAAAGGGAAATGTATATAAGTCTGTCTGAGCTGTCAGAGAACCGTTTGCCGCGCCTCCGGCATTAACATCTTCAAGTTTATTCTCCCAGTTGATCCAGAAAAAGTCAGCTTCGAGGCCGAAAACAAAAACCGGATCTATATTGAATATATAGTTAATACTTAAATCGAGGCCGAACTTGTCCGGATCAGCCGCGTAAGCTGTGCCTATTTTGCCGATAAATTCATTATCCGACGGATTGGTGAAAACATTTTTTTCCCGAGGGATAACAGTTTTATCTGTTCCAGGTTCTGCAGCGTAAAGTATCGAGGATATAAAAATAACCGCTGAAATAAAAAATAATATTTTTTTCATGATTTAAACTCCTGTTACATTAAAAAATAATCTCCGTAAATATGGGAGATATTAATGTATTATAATTTTAAGGAACTGCTTTAAGAACTTCAATTATATATACACTTTATAATAAAAAATATTGTACTAATTGCACTAATTAAGTTATTGAAAAAAAAGTATAATGATTCAGGCTATTGTAAACTTACGGTTGAGGCAATAATGACGGATTATAATGTCCATTCAACTCTTTTTTTAAAATATTTAAAAGGGACATGGCATATACTTTTATTATTCGTTCTTATAATTTTTATTCATTTTTTTCTTCTTTTTTTGTTTCCGGCAAACAGGGGATTAATAACTGATTTAATCTGGATATTTTCTGAATTGCTGAAGTTAACATTTGTTCTGCTCGCTTTCATAAAAAGTACAGATTCTGTAAAGAGAGCCTGGTTATTCATAATAATCTACGGAGTGCTGATGTTTACAGGTATTCTGATAAGATCTTATTATGATATATATCTTCATGTTTATACCGGAGCAGCTCTTCCGCCGTATTTTTTTGCAGCGGGTAGTATTGCACTTATTATAGCACTTATCCTGTTCAGTCATTCAAGCGAGGCTTCATCTAAAATCAGCAGGCAGATGAATCTTCTGGGGATTATATTCGTTACTATTCTGGTTATTTCTTATTTAATTAATTATAATACATTGTCTGCAGCAACGGGATTTAAATCAATAGTCCGTGCAACTATCGCCGGGGTTATTAATCTTTCCGCATTCATTATCGGTACAGGAATCTACTGGACCGGTATCCGGAGAAAAGATATTAAACGGAAAACCGTATACCTCATTATTCTCTTTTCAACTTTTATTACCTTTGTTCTGAATAATCTTTATTTTACAAAAAAAATTCTTGCCCGTGAAGTAATTACAGGCGGGTATCCTGATATACTCGGAACAGCGGGAATTCTGCTGATAGGCCTTGCTGCATGGAGTGAGATAAATATTAAAGAGCAGTTCCGTGAAACAGAGGGATACAATCTTTTCTATGTTTCGAGGATCGAGCGCATAATCCCCGTTATTTCTTTCTTAACAATTCTGGCCGTTCTATATTTTAATCTCTCAAAGCTTGATAGTACACTTGTAAAATATTTTATTTTCCTGATGATCCCTTTTCCTGTTTTTTTATTTTTTTTCGAGCTGTACAGCTACAGATCTGAAGACGCTTTATTGTCAGTTCTCTCTGTGTCGCCAACAGGGGTGCATATTACAGACAGGAAATTCAGTAAAACGTATTTTATAAACAAAAGCTTATACGATATTTTCAGATCTTCCGGGATCCCTTCAGATCTTTTTACCGGGGAAAATATTTCTGACAGTATAAAGTTTAATATTATCCGTTCTATATCAGAACAGAAAACCCTCGACAATGTTGAAACCGTTTTAACACGGCCGGACGGAACGAAGTTTAATGCCCAGTGCAGGATTATCCCTGCCAGATATTATTCTTATGACATTGTCATTTCATGGATATGGGATATTACAGACAGGAAAAAATATGAGGGGGCAATCCTCCAGCAGAAATATTCCGCAGAGATTGCATCTCTGTATAAAAGCGAACTTCTGAATAATCTCAGCAACAGGATTCAATCAGGTTATGTAACGATGAAGCCCGACAATAACGGCTGGCCTGATTTTATTCTCACAGGCATGAACAGGAGGGTTCTCGAACTGTTCAGATTCAAAGATGACTTAAGCGGTAAAACACTGTGGGAGATTTTTCCCAATCCTGACCCGGATCTTATGGAAAAGTTTTTCGAAGTATTAAATACCGGGGTAGCTGTTAAGAGAGAAGTATACTTCCGTGGTATAGATAAAATTTTTATTTTCCTGATTTTCCGTGCCAGCGAAGATGAAGTAGCGTGTCTTATTGACGATATCACTGAGAGCAAACGTAAGGAGAAAGAACTCATTGAGAGAGAACGCGAGTTAAGTACTCTCCTCGGTAATCTTCCCGGAATGGCGTATAGATGCAGAAATGATGAAGATTGGACAATGCTTTTTGTAAGTCAGGGATCGCTTGAACTGACAGGATACAAACCGGAGGAACTGATTGAAGGGTGCGGTGTTTGCTTTAGCGACCTGATTTATCCTGACGATAAAGAGAAGATATGGCAGGATGTTCAGAATGCGTTAAAAAGGAGAGAGAGTTTTCATCTTGATTATATAATTATTACTAAAGATTTATCTCTCAAATATGTATGGGAAAAAGGGGTGGGCGTATTTGATGAAAATGATGAACTCCTTTTTCTTGAAGGATTTATTTTTGACATAACAAAACAGAAAGAGGCTGAAGCAGTTTTACGGGAACACGAAATTAAAGAGAATGAGATGGAGAAAGCCAGGGCTCTCGGGCGGATGGCCGGAGGGATAGCACATGACCTCAATAACCGTCTTATGGGGATAAGTTCGTACACTTCTTTAATAGATATGAAGGTTAAAGATCGGGATTTGAAAAAATACACAGATGGCATTCATGAATCAATTCAGAAGTCTACGGATTTAATTGAAAATCTATTAATATTCGCGCGGCAGAGTGATCTAATGTCGGATATTTTTTCTATTCATACTATGCTTCGCGAGATGACCTTAAAAGCACCGGATGAATTTCCTGAAAATATAAATATAAGTTCAATTTTTAATGCCTCATCAGATAACGTAAAAGGGGATTACAGGCAGATATACAGAGCTGTGTTTGATATTATAGTTAATGCAAAAGATGCTATGCCTGATGGCGGTGAAATTGTTATCAGCACTGTGAACAAAAATATTGACAATAGTTCACTCTCCGATCTTAATGAAGGTAATATAAAGAAAGTTTTTATTGTTATAAAAGTTTCTGATAGCGGCCTGGGGATAGAGAAAGAGAATTTAAGCAGAATATTTGATCCGTTTTATACAACAAAACCTGTAGGGAAAGGGAAGGGGCTCAGCCTATCGGCGGTTTATGGGACTATACAGTCTCACAAAGGGGCTATTACTGTGGACAGCGCCCCGGGTAAGGGGACATCATTCAGCATATATCTCCCAGTAGTTGAACTTTAGTCGCTCTTTATAATTTTAAATGTATCTGTAATTGAATCGGATTCCTTCATGTAGATGTATAGATCAACAGGTATGGAACTTGAATACCTTATCATATACACAAAATCCTTATCTTCACCGGGGGATTTATCACTCATTCTGTATTCATCTGTTCCCCTGTATCTCTCCTCATATAACTTCCACTGTGATTTTGTAAATATTCTCACGTAAAAAAGATCAGCATAACCTGAAGGGACATTTAAAGGCTGCCACTCTCTTGATCGTGTAGGCAGGGCAAAATATACTGCGGGGATAATAAGCTGCGGATCAATAATTTCAGTTTTTTCAAAGTCCATATAACTGATCCACTTCTCCGGGAACTGGAGTGTGAACATATATTTCAGGTTAACATATCTAAGCCGGAGTTTTGGATCATCCTTCTCATTTTTACCGGTACAGGATAGAAGAAGAATCATGACCGGCAGGAGTATTTGTATAAACCTTTTCATAAAGCTAATCTATTATATGTTCTATAATATATGCAATAAAAAAAGTATTAATCTTATTATATCCGGTCATAAATTATTTATTTTAATTATAATTTATCTGGTTGTTAAATATATCAACAAGAGGCCGCCTAAATCCTCCGGAAGGGGATTTCAAAAAAAAGTAACAGAAAATATCTGAAGTATAAGATTTATTCTTCTATTAATTCTTCAAGTCCCCCTCCGGGGGATTTAGGGGGCTTGAAGTTCTGGAGATTATTTGTTTGCTATCAGTGGTTAAGATGCTGATTAAACAGGAAAGATAATTATTACCTATTTAAACTGAAAATTTTTTTTCTCAGCCTGTTCCCGGACAGTTTTAATTATAGCAGAATCAAGAGTATTATCTCCCGCGTTTTCTTTTTCTGCTTTTTCGATATATGTTCTCCGTTCTTCATTGAGTTTATTGATCCGGTTTTTCAGGTCTTCACGTTTCTTTTCCATTTTTTTGACATACTCTTCACGCTCTTTCGGATTCATATTTTTCATTTCATCAGGAAGCTGATCTTTATCCATACTTTTTAAATCTACCGCGCCTTTGGAGGACGCATCAACTATATCCCATTCAGAGTTATCGTAATGAGCAGAAGCTTTTGATATTGATCTGTCAGCTGCGATAGATTCTGATTTCGCCATGGCGTTGCTGTCCTGTTTCTCCTGCTCTTTCTTTTTCTCCATCCCTGCTTTTCCATAGGAGATATATGTGCTGTTGAGCTCCATTCCAAGCCTTGTAATTTCAGCATCCTGAGGAGCATTTATTGTCCTTACCTGGATATTCTGATCAATGCTGATATATCTTCCGCCTGAAAGATCAGCTCCGTCCTTCCACCATGATTCTATGCCGGTCTGTCTGTCTCCGCAGAATATGGTGTTTACTATTATTCCCTTTGACTTCGCTCTTCTGATAGCCTGTTTGTAGTTCAGTTCTCCCTGGTCAAAAGGTTCGTTCCCCGCGATAAACATCAGTTTCAGATTATTGTCATTGCTGTCCCACTGGAGCGCCCGCTCTGCAGAGTCTATAACAAGGCCGCAATACTCATCCCCTCCATTGGTTGTAAGCGAATAGAGCTCGGCTGAAATTTTATCAAGATCATGGGTAAATGAGGTAACCATCCGGAGGTAACCCTCGCCTGACGGTATGCTGCTTTTGCCGTATTCGAAGAGTGCGACTTCAAGGGTCGGAGTTTTTCCGTCTTTATGGGCTAAGGCAAGTTCATTTATTATTTTCCAGAGCTGGGATCTTGCCTGGTCTATCAGTCCGTCCATGCTGCTGCTTGTATCAAGAAGAAGGGCAATCTGAATTTTTACTTTTCCATCTTTCTCCCATGCTGCATATGACGGCACACCTGATAGTAAAGGTATTAGTACACATAGTGTCAATATTGTCCGTTTCATAATGATTCCTCCTTTAAAATTTGTTTCTTTGACTGGTGGTGCCCATTTTAAGTTCTCAATTTTTTTTATGTTTAAGAAAAAAATCTATTTCGTAATAAGTACTGCTTTTTTGAATAATCTTCTCTTCAACAATAAAGCTGTCCTTTAATTTTTTTATGAGACTATTATGTTTTTCAGAATGAATCCTTACTCTGTAGTAAAGTCTCTCACTATGGGATAAATCCTTCTTTATAATAGAAGCATTAAAATCCCCGAGAATCTTTTCAATATCGGAGTCCGGAGACTGCGCAGAGTACTCTTTCCGGCTCATCGCGCCTTTAGTATCAGTATCCTCCGCAATGTATTCTTTTTCTTCACTTTTCATGGTGCTCTTTTCACTGTCTAAGGAACGTGATTTTTTCATCATAACCGTCTCATCAGAATCGTAACCGCTCTTTTTTTCCGCTGAGATATTATCATCTGCAGTTTTAGATGCAGGAGTTTTATCTTTGAAAGACTCTTCGCCGGGCAGAGATTCTGTTTTTATGGAAGGAGCATTTTTTAATTGTTCTATCCGGTCCGGCTTTTCCGCTCTTTTTAACATATTTTTTTCAGGGGCTGTTACACTTTGCGGAGTCTCAATTCTATATTCAGCAGTTTTCTCAGGAATCTTTTCACTGAAAAAAGGCCTGTATAGAAAAAATACCAGGGCAGCAACCGCAAGTACTCCGGCAGCTTCAATGTGGAAATTATAATTAGCGAGAAATATTTTTAAAGTATCAATTATTCTTTTTACGGGATTCTCAGATTTCCCGAGTTCAATTTTCCGGTGAAGTTCTGCCATGTAATTTTCCGGTGGAGATACCGGTTTAACACTCTTAAGAATGCTTTTGTATTTGATGAGGAAATCGAGTTCCGCCCTGCACTTCGGGCATGAGTTTATATGCTCTGCAAGAAGCTTGTCCTTCATCGGATCTATTTTGTTATCAAAGTAGGAGTTTATCAGTTCATGGGCGTCTCTGCATTTCATGACATCACCTCCTCTAGCAGGCCGCGGAGCCTGTGTCTTCCGCGTGAAATTCTCGATTTTACAGTGCCGGTTTTAACTCCGGTAATTTCAGTTATCTCCTCGTAACTCCGTTCCTCCAGGTCTCTCATAATGATCAGTACCCGTTCTTCATCAGGGAGCATTGCTATGGCTTTCCGCACTGCGCGTTCGCTTTCGCTTCTCTCAAAAATAAATTCAGGTTCACAGCCGTTACCTGCGCGGTGGATATTTTCAAATCCGTCAATGGATACCCTTCTTTTTATGTAGGAGGATGAAAGCCTGTTCCTGCAGGTATTCAGCGCAATAGAATAAAGCCATGTCGAGAGCGATGATCTGAACTCGAACCTGTGGAGGTTGTTATACATCTTGATGAAAACCTCCTGGCTGCTGTCAACGGCATCGTCGTAATCGCCGGTTATATTTAAACATAGATTAAAGATCATGTCCCTGTACCTTATTACAAGAGAGTCAAAATCCCTTTCTCTGCCGTTCAGAAAACCTTTAATTAAATCGGCATCTTCAATTCCGGAATTTTCTCTCTCTAAACCTCTGCCTATTAGACTGAAAAAACCGGGAAACGTTCTCACTTTTTTTATTGAGAATAAAAATAATTTTAATAGCAGGGACCGTAAAACACGGGGAATTGTTCCGGCAGGAACATGATTAGTCTTTATATTTATCATGACATCTTCTCTTTAGTTGATAGATAAGCTTATAGTGTGTAATAGCCAGATGACAAGCAATTTTTAATGCTTAATAATCTGATTATTATAAATGCAGAAGCAGGAATAAATTAATCTTTATTTACTGTCCAGTCAGCCTGATATATTTCATAAATCTGCGGGATATTTTTCATCTCAAGGTTAAATGCCGCAAGTTTATCTTTAGGAACCTGTACAATAAATTTAGGTCCGGTTTCCTGATAATATTTTTTTCCTTTGCTGTTATCCATTCCCTCGCGGTAAATGTATTCTTTTTCAAAAAGAATACTGTTGGCTTTTTCGACCGGGACTTCTGATTTAAAGACTACAACCATTTCATCAGCCGTGGTGGTAACTTTTTTATCAATATAACATCCTGTCATGAATAACGCGGCAATGATAAATATAAACTGTAAGAGAATGATCCTGGAATAATTTCCTGATAAAAAGTAATTGTTCTTTTTCATCACATCCCCTCCCTGCAGATTATGTCATCTTCTATATGAAATAATGTAATACAATTTTTACTTTAATTGATTATTTTTCAGGAATATACCGTATTTAATTTAATTTTTTGTCAGGCATTTTATAATTAATTATTATTCACAACTCCGGTAAAATCCAATTGACGGAGTAATCCCGGATGTACATCTTTAATTACATAGTAAATATTTTTTATTATAAGTCAGTATTACTCTGAATAAGGAGAATAATCTGGAATGAAGCAGTTTACTGTTAAACAGCAGAAGTGGCTGAAGAGTTTTCATCTTTTATCCGCGGCGGTGTGGATTACATGCGGTATTGTCATGCTCTCTTTTACGTATATAGCTGCCGGGCTGAATAATTCCGATCAGCTTTATATGCTTAATTTTACTGCTGATTTTATCGACATGAAAATACTTGTACCTGCTGCCATGCTGACACTGCTTACAGGATTATTATACGGAATCTATACAAGATGGGGTTTTTTCCGGCATAGATGGCTTGTATTTAAATGGATAGTTACAGTCTCAATTATTGTTCTCGGCACAATATTTACCGGGCCATGGATGGCAGAGATGACAGAGATGGTAAAAAGAGACGGAGTTTCAGTGCTGCAGAGCCCGCGGTATTTATTGATTAGCAGAAGCCAATTTGTGGCGGGCGTATGCATGAATATCACACTTGTAATTACGGTATTTATATCTGTATTCAAACCATGGAAGAGTAAGTAAAATTTTCCGGAGGGCGCTCATTAATTTTATTAAAAATACACCGGATGAAATGCTGAATTCCCCCAATTACTATTGACATTAATAAATATAGCGCTATTTTAGAGGTAGAGATTGTTGTCAATTATAGATATGACGGGAGGAAGATATGGCGAAGATACTTGTTGTAGGAGCCCGTGGAAATGTCGGGAGCAAACTGGTCCCGATGCTTCTTGAGAAAAAAGAAAAAGTAAAAGGTGCAACATCAGATAAAAAAATTACCGCTGCACCCGGTGCTGAGACTGTTTATCTTGATCTGGGGAATCCGACAACTTACCCCGAAGCGCTGGATGGTGTTGACCGCCTGTATATGATGTCCCCGACAGGGAGACTTGATCTTGTTGATTCATTGAAGGCTTTCATTTCGGCCGCCGCTTCGAGACGGATAAAAATAGTATTTCATACTGCCATGGGCGTAGACAGCGACGACAGCATTCCGCTAAGGCAGGTGGAGATTCAGCTTGAGAAATCCGGCACCCGGTTTGTCATTTTAAGGCCGAACTGGTTTATGGATAATTTTCACAATTACTGGCGTGACAGCATAAAGAGAGACGGCCTCATTTCTGTCCCGGCAGCAGATAGCAGAACATCGTTCATAGATACCCTGGACATTGCTGCTTCAGCCGCAGCGGTTCTAAGGACTGATGATTTTGACGGAAGAGCTTTCAGTTTAACGGGACCCCGGGCGCTTACTTATGGAGAGGCTGCTGTAATCATATCAAGGGTAACAGGAAAGGTTGTACATTATAATCCGGTGAGCGGCGAAGAACTCGTGCAGACAATGGTTAAAGCAGGAGTAGCGGAAGAGTATGCTAAGTTCCTTGCGGGAATATTCGTTCCTGTTGTGATGGGTTATTCCGCTGCGGTTACCGATTCGGTTAAAGAGATTACCGGAAAAAATCCCCGGACGATGGAGGAGTACACAGCGGAACATGCAGCTTTGTGGTTATGAGATTGAGGGGGGCTAAGCCCCGTCAGTCGCCGGATACAAAAGCTGTCATCTGCCAGATGTTCCCTTTCTTTTCAAATATTGCCCTGTAGCCGATCGGTGAATGGATATATCTGCTGAATATGTATCCCTCTTTTCCTGCGCTTGTTATCACCTGGATCCATATTCCGGTGAAATCATCTATTTTTTCTTTTTTCGGATCTGCTTCAGTATTTACAGGTTTTACAATTTCGTAATAGAGTGTTTCAATAACAGGAGACTTTGATGACGCAGTTTTTCTTACATTAACTTTTTTAGCGGTTACAGCCGCAAACTCAAACGAGTCGTAGTCTGAAGGGAAAGTAACAAAAAGATAAGGGTATGCGAAAGATGTTTTCTCCTCATTATAATATGCCGAACCCATTGATAGAACTTTTCCCATTTCACCCCAGAATTCCGAACTGTCAGGATTTTTATCGAGCTTCCAGATCTTAAGAAATCCTTTAATGCCGTAAGCATCTGCGACGGTATATGCGACATCCGGCGCTATCGACTTCTTAAGCGATTCAATATTTTTATCTTTAACATCTTTTTTGAATTTTGAGATAAACTGCATAAACTCTTTGTTCGAAGCTGAGTCATCTTTAGGCATGAGCTGAAATTTTTTGTAACCGGCAATTCCGGCAGCTCCGGTGATAATTAGAGAAAATAATATTATTAAAGTGAATATTGAAACTATCGTTTTATTCATAATTTGCCCTCTGTCTTTAGTGCCTGTATTTACAATAATATAATTAAAGATGATGGCGAGTCTACTGTTTTTTAAAGAAGCCCTTCGAATCACCGTGAAGTTATACTATAATAATTATATCATTTGTGATTTTTTTTATATACTCATATTAAAATTGTATTATCTTGTAATTAGATAATGTAATTATAATAATAAAATAATAATACGAAGGAGATCAATATGGGACTATTTACTCCGGACATAACAAGATTGGAAAAAGAAAATAATATAGGTGAGCTGGTAAAATGCCTTGAAAGCAAAAGACCGGGCGTCCGTTACAGGGCTTTTGTCGCGTTGTCAGGAAAAAAGAATCTTCCCGATGAAAACATGAACAAATTGCGCGGAATGTCGCATGATCCGGATCCGTGGGTAAAGACAATTGTCACTCTTAAATTTGCCGGTATGGGGGATAAATCCGTATCCGGAAGCCTTCTGGAAATTATCAAAGACGGTTCACCGGAAGTCAGACTTGACCTTCTGCAGGTAATATCAGGCCGCGGAGCATCGGAAGATGATACGATTCTTCAGGTAATAATGGCAGGGCTCATTGACAAAAAAGAGACAGTGCGTATTCAGGCGATAAAGGCTGCAGGAATGTCAAAAAGCACCCATCTTGTTCCTTATCTTGGAGATATGCTTCACGCCAAACATCATAAAGAAAGGCTGCTTGCAGCACAGGCGCTATTTGATATTGGAGGAGATGAGAGTATTGATTACCTTATCGGACTTCTGGCAGACAATCATCCTGAGGTCCATACAGCCGCAAGGGCATACCTGGAAAATTTTGATAACGTTTACGTTAAAAAAGCACTTCATGAAGCATCTTTTATGCTGCTTGTGAAAAATATGAACGGTACAGAACCGGTAAGAGAAAAAACAGCTCATACTATCGGAGCGGAGAGAATCCGGGAAGGACTTCCCCTCCTGCACAGGGCATGCAGAGATAAGTATAAGGGTGTAAGAATTGAGGCTCTCAAATCTATAGCACTTTTCAAAAGCCATACATCAGTAGATGTTGTGGAGAGACTTCTTTCTGATAAATATTTTGATGTCCGTATTGAAGCTTTGAATACTCTGGAAAAGCTTGGTGGAGCCAGGGCAATGAAAGCTGCTGAATGCGCTCTTACCGACAGGAATAGGGAGGTGCGGGCAAGAGCGGAACAGGTTCTTGGTATAAAAAAAGAAAAATAACCCTGCATCCGGCAAATGGTTGATTTTTTATTCTTTTAATTGATATTTGCAATTGAAGATAGAAAATCAGCCTATTCAGGAGTCGGGACAAAAAATGAGCTTCAGAAAATTCCGTAAAAAACTGCTTTTTAAAATATTCAGTTTCTATCCGCCGTTCTTCGGAGCCGGGATCAAAGTGAAAATTTCGAAAGACATTAAAACAGTAGATGTAAACATGAAGCTGACGATATGGAACAGGAATTATGTTGGTACGCATTTTGGAGGTTCACTTTATGCAATGTGCGATCCGTTTTTTTTCTTTCTCCTGATGGAGAATCTCGGCATGGATTACATTGTCTGGGATAAAGGCGCTTCAATATCTTTCAAAAAGCCGGGGAAGGGGAGAGTTCATGCGCGGTTTTTTATTTCTGAGGAGAAGTATGAGGAAATCAGAAAACTTGCAGAGAGCGGAGAGGCAATTAATCCTGAATTTAAAATTGATGTACTGGATGATGAGGATAATGTAATAGCTGAAGTTGAGAAGATTTTATATATAAAGAAGAAGCCCTCTAAAAAATAATCCTATTTTATTCTTCTGCTGATGATACCCATCAGATTGTACGTAAGCTGTGCCGTTGCGAAATCTGAAACTGCAGAACCATCAGCGGGTGCAAGCTCAACCACATCGAATCCGATTATCCTTTTTCCGGCAGGTATAGATTCTATAAATTTAAAAAAATCGTACCAGAATAATCCCCCGGGAACGGGTGTCCCGGTATGAGGAATTACCGACGGATCGAGTCCGTCAACGTCAACCGAGATGTAAATGTCATCAGGGAAATCTTCGGGAAATTCTATAGTGAAACTGTTTTCACGATAGATATATGAAGCATTGTAGCATATAATGTCGCTGTTTTCGTCCCTGTACTTCTGCTCCTCCATGGAAAAGCTTCTTATCCCTATCTGTACAAGAGGGATGCCTTTCTCATGAACACGCCTCATAACACAGGCATGTGAATACCGTGACTCTTCAAATTCATTTCTTAAATCCGCGTGCGCGTCAAAGTGAACAATTCCGATTACATCAAAATGTTTTTTCGCAGCCATTATAGGGCCGTAACTTACTGTATGCTCTCCGCCGAGAATAACAGGTATTTTCCCCAAGGAAAAAATTGATGCTGTTTTTTTCTCAATATACCCAAGAACCTGCTTATCGGTTCCGCTGCAGTCTACTGCCGGATGTGTGTAGATACCCTGTTCAACAGGGAGAGATATGCCGTCGAATGCTTCAAGCTGCTGTGATGCGGCAATTATCGCGGCCGGTCCGTTAACAGTGCCTGTTCCGTATGAAACTGTTTTTTCGTACGGGACTGGCAGTATATGGAAAAGGGAGTCTTCCGGTGCAGGTCTTCCCCCTTCGCTCTCGAGAAAAAAAACATTTTCTGTCATGAAAGTCTCCCTTTGAAATCGGAGTATCCGAAACTTTTCCTGTGAAGTATTTTCCCTGTTTCAGAATTATAGTAATATATATCGGGAAGTTTTATGCCGTTGAATGTATTCGTTTTTACCATTGAGTAGTGAGCCATATCCGTAAATACAAGACGATCGCCTGCTTTAAGCGGTTCATTAAAGGAATACTCTCCGATTATATCACCGGCAAGGCAGGTTAGACCGCCGAGCCTGTACGTGTGAGGGAGCACACCCGGTTCCTCTGAATTTATAATAAACGGTCTGTATGGCATTTCGATGACATCAGGCATATGCGCTGCAGCGGATGTGTCAAGTATTGCTATTTTTTTATTGTTGTTTATAACATCAAGAACCGTGGAAACGAGAAATCCCGTATTGAGAGCTACAGCTTCTCCAGGCTCAAGATATATATTAACATTATATTTATTTTTAAAAGATATAATCAGGTCGGATAAAAGCCCTGTGTCATAATCTTCGCGCGTTATGTGGTGACCCCCGCCGAAGTTTACCCATTCGCACTGATGGAAAAAATTGCCGAATTTTTCCTCAGCAGCTTTAATTGTCCGCTCAAGAGCATCGGAATTTTTTTCACATAGGGTGTGAAAGTGAAGTCCGCTTATATAAGGCGGGAGTTTGTCCGGAAAATTTCTTCTTGTAATGCCGAGCCTTGAGTATGGCGCGCATGGATCATATAGTTCTACTTCGGTCTCTCTGTGTTCCGGATTGATCCGGAGGCCGAATTTTATCCTGTCGCAGTTAGCAGCAATTTTGTTCTTAAAACGTTCATACTGGCTTATGGAGTTAAGTACTATGTGATCCGAGAGTAACAGCAGTTCATCGAAGTCTTTGTCGCTATACGCTGCTGCAAATGAATGCACTTCGCCTCCGAACTCTTCCCGCCCCAGTCTTGCCTCATGAGGTGAACTTGCGCATGTTCCTGAAAGATACTTGCTTACCAGGCCGGCACTTGAGTGCATGGCAAAACCCTTTAGTGCCAGAAGTATCTTTGCTCCGGTACCTTTCTGTATATGTGAAAGGGTTCTGAGGTTGCATTTCAAAAGAACCTCGTCAACTACGAAGCATGGAGTTTCGAAAATCGAAAAATCTATCACGAAATTATTTCCTTCCACGGCAGCCCGTGAACATTAAGCGCTTTCATAAAAGGATCGGGATCCATCTGCTCCATGTTGAAAACTCCCTCACCTTTCCAGAGTCCTTTCATTATCATCATTGCTCCGATCATGGCAGGTACACCGGTTGTGTAGGAAATAGCCTGAGATTTAACCTCGCGGTAGCACTCTTCGTGATCGCATATATTGTACACGTAATATTCTTTAGGTTCTCCATCCTTTATTCCCCTGCAGACACATCCGATACATGTTTTTCCTTTTGTAAGAGGTCCCAGTGATGCAGGATCCGGAAGCAGCGCTTTCAGGAATTCGAGAGGGATTATATCCATTCCGTTGAATTTTACAGGTTCTATAGAAGTCATTCCCACATTCTGCAGCACTTCAAGGTGTTTAAGATAATTTTTAGAGAAGCTCATCCAGAACTGCGCTTTTTTAATCGTAGGAATATGTTTAACAAGGGATTCGAGTTCTTCGTGGTATAGACGGTATATGTTATATGTACCTACATTTTCCGGGCAGTCAAATTTTCTGCTCATGGACATAGGCGATGTTTCAATAAACTTTCCATTCTCCCAGTGCCTGCAGAGTGCTGTTATCTCGCGGATGTTGATCTCGGGATTGAAATTTGTAGCGAACTTAAGGCCATGGTTTCCGCCGTTAACATCTATGATATCCAGTTCACGTATCTCGTCAAAATGATGTTTCAGCGCGTATGCTGTGAAAACATTTGTGACCCCTGGATCAAAACCTGAACCGAGGAGAGCCATAATTCCGGCTTTTTTAAATCGCTCCTGGTATTCCCACTGCCATTTGTAGCAGAATTTCGCCTCGTCCCGCGGCTCGTAATTCGCAGTGTCAACATAGTGGACTTTCGTTTCAAGACAGGCGTCCATTATTGTAAGATCCTGGTAAGGCAGCGCTACATTTATTACCACGTCCGGTTTAAAATCTTTAATGAGGCTTACAAGCTCCGGAACTTTATCTGCATCAACGCGTTCTGTCCGTATCGGCTTTTTTATCTGGGAAGCAATATGTTCACATTTGGAGAGAGTCCTGCTGGCAAGGCATATCTCCTCAAAAACTTCAGGCACCTGTGCGCATTTATGTGCTACAACCTGTCCTACTCCGCCAGCACCTATAATCAGAACTTTTCCCATAGCTTAAGCCTCCTCATTTTTCAAAATATGTATATCCTCTAAGGCCGTTATCATACGCCTTCATAATTTCGCGTCTTTCGTTTACAGTAATACGTCCTTCGCGGATCGCCTGTTCCGCCATTTCACGGAAATCAAGAAGCATCTGCCTGGGATTAAACTCAACATAAGAGAGAACATCCGCAACGGTGTCGCCTTCGATTTCCCGGACAAAATCATACTCGCCGTTTGGATAAATCCTTATGCTGGCAACGTTTGTATCGCCGAAAAGATTATGCAGATCACCGAGAGTCTCCTGGTATGCTCCTACGAGAAAAATTCCAAGATAGTAATCATCCTCAACTCCCGGTTCATGAAGGGGGAGTACATGAGTTACGTCATGGAGGTCGATAAAGCTGTCGATCTTTCCGTCACAGTCGCATGTAATATCCGCGATCACCGCGTTTCTTGTGGGCATCTCGTTCAGCCTGTGCACCGGCATTATGGGAAAGAGCTGGTTGATCGCCCAGTGGTCGGGAACTGACTGGAATACCGAGAAATTGCAGTAGTATATATCCGCAATGGCAGACTCAATGTCGCTAAGGTCAGGAGGAGACTGTTTCATCCTTTTCTTTTCCTGCGCTATGACGCTTATAATATTCCAGAATACTGTTTCAGCGAATGACCTCTCCCTGAGAGAAATTTTGCCATGTTTAAAAAGCTCGCGCACTTCATCTCTGTAGTAAAGAGCGTCGTTATAGCACTCCTGAATATTTTTAAGATTCATTGTATTGAGGATGTAATATAAACTTTTTACCAGATCGTGTGAATTTTCAGGAGGAGTTTCCGGAATCCTGACCATTTCAAATTTTGCAACGTCGAGTACATTGAATACAAGCACCGAATAGTATGCAACGGTCGCTCTTCCCGATTCTGTTACAATTATAGGATGAGGAATATTCTCCTCGTTCATTGTTGACTGAACAATTTCTATGATATCAACACAGTACTCATCTACAGTATAGTTTCTGCTGTTTGAAAAATTTGTATTGGAACCGTCGTAGTCAACTGCAAGTCCGCCGCCAAGATCGAGGTAACCCATCTGCGCCCCCTCTTTAACCAGCCCGGCATAGATTCTTGCCCCTTCAACTACGGCTGAACGTATATCTCTTATATTAGGTATCTGAGAGCCAAGATGATAATGCAGAAGTTTAAGGCAGTCAAGCATGTTGTGTTTTTTCAGATAGTCAACGGCTTCTATCAGCTGAGTTGTGTTCAAGCCGAAAATGCTTCTATCTCCGCCGGACTCGGTCCAGTGACCGCCCGCTTTTGATGAGAGTTTTATTCTCATCCCGATAAGGGGTTTGACCTGTAGAATTTCAGAACGCTGCATGATCAGTTCAAGCTCGCCGGGGATTTCAACTACGAAGAAACATTTAAAGCCCATCTTGACAGCATAAAGGCCGAGATCAATAAACTCCTCGTCCTTGTATCCGTTGCAGATCAGGCATGCCTCTTTATCTCGCATGATCGAAAGGGCTCCGATAAGTTCCGCTTTACTTCCGACTTCAAGTCCATGATGGTATCTCTCTCCGTACTTTACCACTTCCTCAATTACCTGCTGCTGCTGGTTTACCTTAATCGGATAGACTCCACGGTAATCCCCCTGGTAGTTCCATTCCTTCATAGCTTTCTTGAAAGATTCGTTGAGGTTGGATATCTGGGTATCGAGAAGGTTCTCAAATCTTAAAAGTACAGGCATCTCAAAGCCGCGCTGCCTGATACCGGAAATAATATCCATGAGGCTTATATTAACGTCAGATTTTTTCCCGAATGGATTGATCGTTACTTCGCCCGATGTGGAGATGTCAAAATAACCGGCACCCCAGTTTTTTATCCCGTACAGTTCTTCGGATTTTTCAACTGTCCAGCGTCCAAGTATCTCTTTTTTAATCATAGCCCTGCCTGTAAAGTAAGAGTATTATAAGAATAAGTATTTTTCAGTGTAATTTCAATTGTAAATATTTTTTTTAAATATTTACCTGTTATGGCGAAACTTAATATTCTCATCAATCATTAACGGATTTTATGATGCAAAAAATCAACAAGGTAATTTTATCCGGGCTGAGTTTCTGAGTTCAGCAGTGTCAGCTCATAATATAAATATTCCCGGAAGAAAAGGCATTCTTGTCTGAGGGCCGGTTTTTACAATTAAAAAAATTTATTAATTATTCATAATGAGACATAATTTTTGTTAATGCAAATTAAGAATAAGCCGAAGTTATAATCATCGGGAGTTTTTTACTTAATGAAGAACAAATTCATATTATATATAACGACTGTACTGATCTTTATATCAGTTTCGTTCAACGTGTATGCTGATGATCAGGTTGAAAAACTTGAAAGTCTTGTATACCAGGATAACACAAAATTAAAATCAATACGAGAAGATATCAAGCAGACAATATATACCGTTAAAAGCGGGAGAGCGGAGAGTAACCTCCCTAATCTTAAATTCTATACCTACAGGGTAAAAGAAAAGGAAAATTTCTGGGTAGTCATGTCAAAGTGTTCTCTTGACATGGATACTCTAATGTCGGTAAATGATCTTACATCCCCGTTTCAGGTTGTGCCGGGAACTGTTCTTTATATTCCGAATATGAGAGGAGTTATCGTTTCCGGGCAGAATATGAAATCAGTTTATAATGTTCTTGCTGCAGAAAGAATCAACATCAGGTATGTAAAAGCAGTTAATAAAAGCGAAAGTCTGGATAAAAAGTTTGTATTTATTCCCTGCGGAAAAATTTCTACCATAGAAAGATCCCTTTTCCTCGGAACTGCATTTTTTTCACCCATACAGTATGGTAAAGCAACTTCAGGGTTCGGAACCAGGAGAAATCCATTCAATGACAGAAGAATGGAGTTTCACAAAGGGATAGATATGGGATGTCATTCAGGGACAAGAGTTCATGCAGCTAGAAGCGGAGAGGTTGTTTTTTCCGGATATCAGGAGGGTTATGGCAACCTCGTAATAGTCGAGCATGAATTCGGTTATAGAAGTTACTATGGCCACCTTAGCAAAAGACTGGTTAAAAACGGGCAGAGAGTCAAGCCTGGTGAAATAATTGCCATGTCGGGAAATACCGGACGTTCAACAGGGCCTCATCTTCATTTTGAAATAAGAAAGAACGGCCGCGCTATGAATCCTATGACGTTTTTAAAAAAAAGTGTTTAGAATTTAATACGTACAAAAAAATATATTCCTAATAAATTGCCTCATTTACATCCCTCACAATCTCTGCATACTTATCATGCACATGGT
>Ga0116171_10000777_pt1 | contig 33228 bp, 27 predicted proteins | sample AD_JPNHW2_MetaG_FD_89798 | JGI IMG/M metagenome (GOLD analysis project Ga0116171, IMG submission 89798) | Active sludge microbial communities of municipal wastewater-treating anaerobic digesters from Japan - AD_JPNHW2_MetaG | ecosystem: Engineered > Bioreactor > Anaerobic > Digestate | place... | reverse complement strand
GCGATCAAAAGATACTTTCTGGCGCTGCTGGAAGGAATTGTCGCCGGGAAACGTGACCTGTATGAATTAGTGGATACGGTATCCAGGATTGAAGATACGTGCGGTCACCCGGAATGGATCCATGAGTTAAGCGGCTTCTGTGTCTATTTGATGCCGGATAGTACCTTGATCCCGAATAGCGGGTTAGCCATCGAAATAGAGAAAACCATTGAGGAGTTAAAACAAGCACTGACCGTTTCCTGAGACCTGTCAAACATAAACCTTTACCGGAACATGGAAATAAGAAATCAATCAAAATCAGTCAAAGTCCATGATCTCGGATTTTGGTGCGCGCTGGTGACTTTTGTCATACTCATCGGATACATCGTTGCTTTCGGGCTCTATCAGCCGGTTTTACATGCTCCCTGGAATGGGATGGGGCCATACATGGACTCTTTCAATCCGGCGGCATTCTTTTCGTGGATCATTCCTTGTTTCCTTCTTACGCTCAGTTATTTGATGCTCATGGTTTGCGTGTATTATGTTTCACGGGATGAGCATGAGATATGGGGTTTGTTAGCCCTGATATTTGCCATCGTGTATGCCACGATTTCCAGCACGAATTATTACATGCAGATAACCGTAGTCGCGCATAACCTGGTGCAGAAATCGGCAGAAGGCTTGTCGTTATTGCTTTTCGCCCACCCGTATCCTCATTCCATTCCCGGTGCGCTGGAAGGAATAGGTTATGGATTCATGAGTTTATCGTTCCTGTCGGCGGCTTTCCTTTTCAAAAAGAATAAAAGAGAACGATGGCTGCGTTGGTCCTTTCTCGGATCCGGGCTCACCGGGATATTTGTCTTTACCGATCCGGTTTATAGTTTACCCTTGAGTATCATCCTTGTCATTGCCGTGGCGAATGGTATTTTTTTATTATCGTCCATGATTTTGCTGTCGTTATGGTTTAAATCAAAGAGGGGTGATCTTTCGTGATGGATAAGGACACGCCGTGGCGTGTCCCTACGTATTCTTTAGGGGGTTAAACCACCTTCCGCATAATATTACTATTTTAGCCTCCGGTATGAAACAGCTCTGGCTTTGCTTATTCCTGATGATCTCGCTGCATCTCGCGGGACAAACTCCGCTCGCCCTCACTGGGACGGTTGTCGACGGCTCCACAGGGAAGCCGCTTCCTTTTGCCCAGTTGATTGTTAAGGGCACTACCATTGGCACTTCTGCCAATAACGACGGTGAGTTCCGGCTTTCCATCCCCGGCGGGTATGAAAACGATTCGCTCCTTTTCGGGTACCTGGGTTATTCCCCGGCGCATGTGCCCATCGTCTCTTTCGTATCCGGCCCGCTGAAGGTGAAGATGACTTCGGTGGGTATCGGGTTGCCGGAGGTTGAAGTGGTGGGTTTGACTGCCCCGGAGGTGATCAGGAAGGCGGTGGAGAACCTTGCTGCCAACTATGGCCGGGATTCGGTATTGTTGACGGGCTATATCCGTGTTCAGAAGATCGTGGGAAATAAATTGGCGGAATATGCCGAAGCCATTGTGCAGGATCTTAAAGACGGCTACTACGCTTATCCGGGGAAAGAACTGCGGAAGAAATACGCCCGGTCGAACTTCCCGATGCTGGTGAAGGGGAGGGTGAAATCCGACACCATCCTTGTCAACTCCATGGGTGATGTCGGGCGGCAGGCCTTTTGCCTGAGTTGCCCCTTCGTGCTGGATATCGCCGAGATGTATCATAACACCGCCCTCGATGAGGCTGATTTCGATAAATACGATTACCGGATGAAAGAGATCCCCGGCCCGGATGGGAAAAAGATCTATCACATCACGTACGATCAGAAAGAGAAGGTGAAAGAGACCCTGTACCGGGGCGAGATCTTCATCAGCGCGGAGAATTTCGCGATCATGAAAGTCGTATACAAGCCCAGCATGAAGGCTTTCGACGCTTACGAGAAAACCAAATACAACCGCCCCTTTACCTTGCGCGGCGTTCCCGGCTGGATCATGGAGATGCCGATGGGAGAGAATGTGATCACTTACGGTGAGCGCGACGGACATTGGTCCTTGTCGGCCATTCGCAACGATTACGCGATGGTGTACGTGAACATGCAATCGGGTAAAAAGATCCGGTACCAGTACAAGATGGACCTGGTAGTGACAGATTGCAGCCGCGATGCGGCCCTTCTGCGGAGCTTTAAAGGCGATAAAACCCTTGGCGCCACCCAACGTTGGGATCAGTTGGCAGGTCCTGTGGATGAAGGTTTCTGGCAGCAATACAATTACCTTCCCGTGGAGGAGACGCTGCAGAAGGCGGTCAGGGATATGCGCGATCAGAAAAGTCGGCGGTGAGCCGGGGATTCAACCTATTTTCTGTTAATGGTCTGCTTCTTTTTGGCAGCCATCTCTGCAGCGTAGGCCTCGTATCCGGTCTCTTTGATGCGGGCGATGCAGGCTGAACGGTCGGAGTTGAACAGCAATCCGAAGATCTTCGAGATGAAATTGTTAAACTTTTTGCAGTCGGCCGGCGCTATCAGGGTGCATTCGGAGCAGCTCTGGTAGTTATGTTCGAGGCAGCAGGTTCTGAGCTTGCACCAGGTGGCTTTGAGGTTCTCGCGGCAACCAGGGCATTTCCCGTTAAGGTATGACCGGCAGGCGCCGCAATACAAACCACAAGCTGCTACCAGCTTCGGGTCGGCCATGACTTCTTGTTGATTTTTCATGTTCCTGTTTTTTTTTCTGATGGAATTGTTTCGTTACCTGCTGCTTTCCATATCCAGGTTATCCTGGATCACCATTTCCATGGAGTTAAGCTCCAGGGCGGTGAGGTTGCCATATCCGGCGTACCCGGTGATGTAGATGCCGTTGTCGAGGTCGATGAACTTATAGATGTTGTTTTTTACGGAGAGCGAGATCAGTTCCATGTTCACCGGCATATGACCGTGGATGATCTTGCGGAAGCCGATTTTTTCGGGTCTGATCTCGTACTCGCGCAGCCAAAGCATGGAGAACTTATCCTCAAACGGGTCGTCGTTGCTGAAGTTCAGCCCGGCATGAACCAGAACAAACCGTTCCAGGGTAACATAATAGGGGAGGTTCCTCATCCAATCCATATAATCGGACGGGATATCTTTCACCTGCTGAACCCCGAAGCTTTTCAACGTTTCATGGCCTCCCATGGACATCCATGAGTTGAATTTCCGGTTGTTGAACAGATTATTCCAACCGCCTTTGTGACCGCGGGCTTCATCGTACAATTCCACGGCCATGTTTTCATGGTTGCCTTTGAGGGCAGTCACGGAGTACCCGCCTTGCTGCAGCTCACGGATGAAGTCGATCACCCCCTTGGAATCGGGGCCGCGGTCGATGTAGTCACCCAGAAAATAAAATTCATCGGCGAGGGTGGGACGGATGATATCCGTGAAAAGCGCTTTCACGGTCTTCGCGCATCCGTGCGTGTCGGGGATGACCCACCTCCGGCCCATGCGCTATTTCTTTTTTGCCTGGTTAGCCACCTCTTCCATGAGCTTTTTGATCACTTCGGGGTCGCCCAGGAAATAGTCCTTCACGAGGTTCATCTTTTCATCGAACTCGAAGACATAGGGAATGCCGGTAGGCAGGTTCAGCGACACGATATCCTGGTCGGAGATGTTCTTCAGGTATTTCACGATGCCGCGGAGGCTGTTGCCATGGGCTGCCACCAGTACTTCCCGGTGTTCCTGAAGACTTTTGGAGATATCGCTTTTCCAGTAAGGGACGATTCGTTCCACGGTGTCTTTCAGCGCTTCGGTGGCCGGGACCTGTGAAGGTTCCAGGTCGGCATAGCGGTGGTCGAACCGGGGGTGACGGGGATCGTTATCTTCCATGGGAGGAGGCGGCACGTCATAGCTCCGGCGCCAGATGAGCACCTGCGCATCGCCGTATTTTTCAGCCATCTCCGATTTGTTGAGGCCTTGCAACATGCCGTAATGCTTCTCATTCAATCGCCAGGATTTATACACCGGGATCCACAACAGGTCCATCTGTTCCTGGATGAGCCATGATGTCCGGATAGCCCGGGTGAGATAGGAGGTGTAGGCCACCTTGAAATGGAAACCCGCTTCACGAAGGGTTTTCCCGGCCTCAATGGCTTCTTTGATACCTCTTTCCGAAAGATCTACATCTGTCCAGCCCGTGAACCGGTTTTCCTTGTTCCACGTACTTTCACCATGTCTGATCAAAACCAACTTGTACATTGTATAAAGATTTAATGTGGATAAACATCATTTTCCTTCACCACAAAAGTATAAAGAAAAACAGTATTTTTGCGACTCAACAACCTGGCTGCATGAAAAGATACAAACGATTAAATACCATTCTTGGCTGGGTGGTATTTCTTATCTCTGCCATCGTATTCATTCTGACCGCTGAACCCACCATGAGTTTCTGGGATTGCGGCGAATACATTTCCACTGCTTTTAAACTCGAAGTGGGCCATCCTCCCGGAGCGCCTTTGTTCCAGCTTCTCGGACGCTTCTTCTCGCTGTTTGCCTTTGGTGATGTCACCCAGGTCGCCCGGATGATCAACACGATGTCGTGCCTGTCGAGCGCCTTCACCATCCTGTTCCTCTTCTGGTCCATCACGATGATCGCGAAAAAGATCGTGAACCGCACAGGCGAGATGACCAATGCGAAGATGTACATGATCTTCGGAGCCGGCCTCGTCGGCGCCCTGGCTTACACGTTTACCGATTCTTTCTGGTTCTCGGCCGTGGAAGGCGAAGTATACGCCATGTCATCGTTCTTTACAGCCATTGTCTTCTGGGCTATTCTGAAATGGGATGAAGTGGCGGATGAAGAACATTCGTATCGCTGGCTGATCCTCATTGCCTTCATGATCGGGCTGTCCATCGGCGTTCACCTGCTGAACCTTCTGGCCATCCCGGCTATCTCTTTTGTTTATTATTTCCGGAAACATGATAAGGTCACGTGGAAAGGAATTGTCGGTGTACTCATCATCTCCATCCTGATCCTCGCTCTTGTCATGTACGTGATCATCCCTTACGTGCTGCAACTGGCCGGCTGGTTTGAACTGGCTGCCGTCAACGGACTGGGGTTGCCGTTCAACATCGGCACCCTGATCTTCTTCCTCCTGCTCATCGGAGGGATCGTATGGGGTCTCTGGTACACCCGGAAAAAGGTCAAGCCGGTCCTCAATGCCGTCATCCTGGCGTTTGCTTTCATCCTCATCGGATACTCTTCCTTCCTGGTCCTGGTGATCCGGAGCAATGCCAACACGCCGATCGATGAAAACAACCCGGAGAATGCCATGTACCTGCTCGCCTACATGAACAGGGAACAGTATGGCGACTGGCCGCTGTTGAAAGGGCAATATTATAATGCTCCCGTCATCAGTCGCGAAAACGGGAAACCGGTGTATGCCAAGGATTCGAAGTCGGGGAAATATATTATTACCGATAAAAGAGAAAATTTCGTGCCGGTGTATGACCCGCGTTTCACCACGATATTTCCGCGTATGTGGGCCAATATGGAAGAACGGTACGCTAAAGAATACATCCGGTGGGGAAATGTCAAAGGCGTCCCGCTGGAAGTGCAGGGACAACAGGGGACAGAGACGCGGTACAAGCCTACTTTCTCTGAAAACCTGCGGTTCTTCTGGAACTACCAGTTCGTGCACATGTATTATCGTTACTTCATGTGGAATTTCGCCGGACGGCAGAATGACCTGCAGGGTATGGGCAGTAAGATCGAAGGAAACTGGAAAAGCGGAATCGGCTTTCTCGACCGTGCCCGGTTGGGATCACAGGATCTGCCTGAAAGTCTGAAAAACAATGCCGACAACAAATTCTATTTGCTGCCGCTCATCCTCGGACTGATCGGGGTGTGGTATTCGTTCAGGAAGAACAGCAAGATGGGCTTTGTCATCCTCCTGCTCTTCTTCATGACCGGCCTCGCCATCGTCCTTTACCTTAATCAGTATGCGCCGCAGCCACGTGAACGTGATTATGCCTATGCCGCCTCGTTCTATGCCTTTGCCATGTGGATCGGGCTGGGAGTGCTGGCGTTGGTCGATTGGTTGTCGAAGATCCTCAACCCGAAGATCTCCGCCTTTGCGGTGACAGCCGTCTGCCTGGTGCTGGTGCCCGGTGTCATGGCCCAGCAGGGATGGGACGACCACGACAGGTCGGGAAGATATACTGCGCTGGCTGTGGCGGAAGACTACCTCAATTCGTGCGAACCCAACGCGATCCTCTTTGCCAACGGCGACAACGACACCTTCCCGCTCTGGTACGCCCAGGAGGTGGAAGGTATCAGGACCGACGTACGGGTGGTCAACCTCAGCCTGCTGAATACCGACTGGTATATCGATGCCATGAAACGGAAGGTCTATGACACCGACCCGGTGCCTTTCTCGCTGACACGCGATAAATACCGGACCGGGAACCACGATGTGACCTATCTGTTCGAAGATCCGAAGCTGAAAGGGCAGTTTGTCCCCCTGCGCATCCTCTTCGATATCATCAATAAAGATGAATCACAATTTAAGATGAACACGGAACAGCTGGGAGAGATTGATTATTTCCCGGTGAAGAGTTTCCTGGTGCCATTTGATTCTGCTACCGTGATCCGCAACGGATATGTGCCGAAACAGTATGCTTCGCGTCTGGACACCATCGCGTGGACCATCAACCGTCAGGGCATTGAGAAGAGCGATCTGATGATCCTCGACCTGCTGGCGCATAACGATTGGAAAAGGCCCGTATATTTTGTAGGGACCACCGGTTTGGATACCTACCTGGGCCTCAATGATTATCTCTTCCTGGAAGGGTTGACCTACCGCTTATTGCCGGTACGCGCTGTTTCACGTGATGGCCAGCTTGGCGAGGTGAATACCGCCGCGATGTACGACCATGTGGTGAACAAGTTCAAGTGGGGGAACATGCAGGATCTGAAAGTCAATCTCGACGATAACAACAAACGCATGGTGATGAACATGCGTAACAACCTCGGCCGTCTGGCTTCAGCGCTGGCGCTGGAAGGGAAGAAAGATTCCGCCCGCACGGTGATCGACATTGCCATGAAATACATGCCGGATGAACAAACGAAATACGACTACTTCATCATCCCCCTCGCTACCGCCTGTTATCAGATTGGTGATGTCTCCAGGGGAACGATGATCATGGAAAAGATCCTGAAGTACAAGAAGGATGAACTGGCTTATTACTTCTCTTTCCCGGTAACTGATCTCAAGAACATGGGCACCAGTATCCAGGAAGCGCTGTTCAGCCTGAATAACATCAACGAAGTGGCGAAAGACTACGGACAGAAGAAATTATCTGCGGAGGCTGATGTGCTCCTGCAGAAATACTACCGCCCGTATATGGAACATGTTTATCAGCAGGATCAATGAAAAGGGCAGTAAGGACGCCGTTCTTTTTCCGCTTCTTTAACCCGGAAAATCTCGTTTCCCGGATGCCGGATGATGAGAAGGCGGTCTACCTGACCTTTGATGACGGACCTGTTCCCGAAGTTACGCCCGAAGTGCTCCGTATCCTGGCTGACCGTCATGTCGGGGCGACATTCTTCATGGTAGGGGATAACATCCGTAAACATCCCGATATTTATGAACAGGTGGTTGCCGCCGGACATGCCGTCGGCAACCACACGTTCCACCACCTCAATGGGTGGAAGATCGCCCCGGCAGCCTACGTGGAAGATGTCATGCGGGTAAGAACTTATAGCGATACCCATCTGTTCCGTCCACCCTATGGCCGGTTTACGCCTTCCCAGTATCTGATCCTGAAGAAAGACTTCCGCTTTGTCGTGTGGTCGCTGCTGACGTGGGACTTCTCTCCGCATGTCACCCCGGAACAGTGCCTCGAAATGGCCATCCGTAATACCCGGCCGGGAGAGATCGTCGTTTTCCATGACTCCCTCAAGGCCCAAAGGAATTTGTTGTATGCGCTCCCCCGGTACCTGGATGAATTCCGGGCACGAGGGTACGTTTTTAAACTCCTGGAGACAAAGAAATAACAGGTCCCCGGTTCTCTCAGATAATCCCTTCATCGGCGAAACTGAAATAGTTGCCATCGCCAAGGATCACGTGGTCGAGGACGGCAATATCAAGCATCAGCCCCGATTCCCTGATCTTCCGGGTGATCTTCTGGTCTGCTTCGCTGGGTTGCACGTTCCCCGACGGATGATTATGCCCCAGGATGATGGAGGAAGCATGATGGTCGATGGCGATCTTGAAGATCTTTTTCGGATCCACCACTGTGCCTGATATACCCCCTTCGCTGATGCAGCATTTACGGATCACGCGGTTAGCCTTGTTGAGGATCAGGATCCAGAACTCTTCGTATGGCTGGTCTCCCATGGCACACTTCAGCACCTCAAATACATCGCGGCTGCACGAGATCTTGTCTTTGACGATCACTTCGGATTGGTTTCTCCGCTTTCCCAGCTCCATCGCCGCGGTGATCAGTATGGCCCTTGCCGGACCGATTCCCTTGATCTTCATCAGATCGGAGATGCCTTGGCGGGCTAACTCCCCGAGATTGCCACTGACAGTAGAAAGGATCCTCTTCGCCAGGTCAACCGCAGTTTCTTCCTTCGTTCCCGAACCGATCAGGATCGCCAGTAACTCGGCATCCGTCATGGAATGGCGCCCTTTCATCAACAGCTTTTCCCGCGGCCGGTCATCTTCAGCCCACTGTTTTATTGTCAGATTTTTGCTGTAACTTTCCATGTTTTTTCTCCTTAATCCGGTTTCAGGACAAAAGGTAATGGGAGAAAGTCAACTTTTTTTTCATTATTATGCAGATCATCGGGAACAAGATCATCGGACTGGAGGAGGTTGATTCAACCAACCTGTACACAGAACGCCTGTCTTCACTGAAAAAGCTGAAGGAAGGGACGGTGGTTACCGCCATGTATCAGACTTGCGGGAGAGGGCAGGGGAGCAACATCTGGGATAGCGAAAGGGGGAAAAACATCCTGCTGACTGTCTATCTGACACCCACCTTTCTCCCTGCCTGTGACCAGTTCCTGCTGAATAAGGCGCTGACCCTTGGCGCCTGTGATTTCCTCGCCGAGATGGGAACCGATCCGGTGATCAAATGGCCCAATGACCTGTTTGTGGAGCAGAAGAAAGCATGCGGCATCCTGATCACTCACCGGGTCTGTGGGACGGTCCTCGAATCCACCATGGCCGGCTTCGGCATCAACCTGAACCAGACCTGTTTCCCCGGCGAACTGCCCTGTGCCACCTCCGTGCGGCTTTGCACCGGCCGGGAACACGATCACGGAGAAGCGGTCATGCACCTGTGCCGTTGCCTTGACCGGAGGTACTCCCTGCTGAAAGAAGGACTGACAAAAAAGATAGAGCAGGAATACCTGCAACGGCTCAGAGGACTCGGGGCATGGCGGATGTTCTCTGCTGCCGGAGAACTCTTCCAGGGCCGGATCACCGGTGTGGATGAATTCGGAAGGCTGATGGTGGAACGCAAGGACGGCGGTCCGGAGGCGTTTGCTCATGGAGAGATCAGGGAATGCTAGTTGTGCCTCTTCCCGATCGAGAAACTAAGATAGAGCGTAAGAAACAGATTCTGCCTGGGATTGTAAGCCATGATCGGGATGCCGATGGGCAAGCCTTCAAACATGACACCGGCTTCCATCGACTTGGGCCGTTTATTTAATACCCCGAACTCAAATTCAAGGCCGGCACGGGCGTAAAGACCCGGATAGAACTTGAGCTCCGTGATGCCCGACAGAAAAGGAGCGCGCCCGTATATGTTATTCATGTCATGTTTCTCGGGATCGTATTTTCTCTCGACAAGGCGATAGGTATCCGGAGTGATATCTTCTTCGGTGATGTACAGGTAAACAGGCTTGGCCAAACCGATCGTGACGCCCCCGTATGCAACCGCACTAAGTTGTATCCCTCCCCAATAAGGTTTTCTGGTCAGGATGAACTGCTCGCCGGTGCCGGCCTTCAGGAAGGAAACGGAATTCAGTTTGCCGTAGATATAACTCTTGGCGTCGGAGTAATAATCATTGACCACCCGTACTTCCTTGGGCGATTTATACGTGCTGTACTCGACTTCCCACATCCACTGGCGGAGCGCCGAGAGGTTCTTCCCGATCCTGAAACGTAACCCCCAGCCATTGGTATGAACGAGCGCTCCAATCTGCCATTGCTTCTCCATCAGCACGTTGTCGGGAATGAGGGTGTCGGCCTCTTCATCCGATACAGCCTGCGCCATGGAAGACAGGCTCATGCCGCATAGCAGGAACATACAAAGAATGGCGGATAATAACCGTTTCATCAGGATGGTTTTAATCCTTTTGACAAAAGTAATAAAGATCGGTTAAAGGAAATAAAAAGAAATGGGAGATCATCACTCCCACCATAAGAAGCAAAAAAAATATGGGGGATTATCGCCGTTCAATCTGATATCTTGACCTTTCACCGTATGCAGCGCAACCCTGGGTTGACATACAAGAAGTGGCCACTATAGCAATCGTGACAAAGGTCATGAGAATGAGGATGACTTTTTTCATATTTTTGACGATAAAGTTCATGTGTATCCAATTGATTGCAAAGATAAGCGTTTCTTTGTTATTAACCACAAACCCGACTGATTATTGTGTGAAGTTATTAACTGCCAAAAGTTCATAAGTCAATATGGAAAAAATCAATCCCGTCATCCAGGAATCATGGAGACAAGTACTTGATAGTGAGTTTAATAAACCATATTTTTCAAGTTTGAAACAGTTCCTTGTCAAAGAGAAAAAACACCGCCGGGTATTCCCTCCGGGTCCGTTTATCTTCAATGCTTTTAACCATACTCCCTTCACTGATGTGAAGGTGGTGTTGATAGGGCAGGACCCTTACCACGGATACGGGCAGGCCCACGGATTGTGTTTTTCGGTTCCCGACGGGGTACCGAAACCCCCTTCCCTGGTCAATATCTTCAAGGAGCTGCAATCAGACCTGGGGTTACCGGCTCCTGTAAGCGGGGATCTTACCAAATGGACGCTTCAGGGGGTGCTGCTGCTGAACGCGACGCTCACGGTGAGGGAGAACCAGGCCGGATCGCACCAGGGAAAAGGATGGGAAACCTTTACCGATGCGGCCATTACGGCCCTTTCATCACAACGGGAAGGACTGATATTCCTTCTTTGGGGCAATTTTGCCATTTCCAAACGAGACCTGATCGATCAATCGAAACATTTTATCCTGACAGCTCCGCATCCGTCGCCACTATCTGCCTCCAGGGGATTCTTCGGATGCCGGCATTTTTCTAAGACCAACGATCTGCTGAAAGGTATGGGGAAAGAACCGATCGATTGGTCGTTATAGTATCTTTGTATGACAAATAACCTAAAACATGAAGAATAATCGTCACTTTGGTGCGGCTCTCCTGCTGCTCCCGGCTCTCCTGCTGATGTTAGCGTGCGAGAAGAACGGAAATGATGATCCTGACGCTGGTTCAGGCGTCGTCTCCATCCGCTTTGTCAATCGGGTAACATCTCAACCCCTGGTATTGGATACACTTCAGTATGTCACCCAGAGCGGGCAATCGTACAAGATCACCGATCTGCAGTATTTCATCTCCAAAATCACCTTATACAGGCACGATGGAGGGGTGGTCATTCTTTCCGACGGCGACAGTATCCGGTACGTGGACGCCCGGCTGCCGGAGACACAGGCCTGGGACTCGGCCGCCGTCATCGAAGCCGGTGAATACGATTCCGTGGCGTTTATCTTCGGATTGGATGAATCGCAGAACATCTCTTACCGTTTTCCCAATCCTCCCGAACGCGATATGTTCTGGCCGGAGGTCCTCGGCGGCGGATACCATCACATGAAACTCAACTCTATGTGGAAAAGCTGCTGCACCAACCTGGAATCTCCTTTCATGATGCACCTGGGCACGGGGCAGATCTATAGCGGTCAGACCCACAGCACCGATTCCATCATCGGTTTTGTCCCCAACTGGTTCCGGGTCAGTCTCCCGGCATCATCTTTTACCCTGCAACGCGACAGTGTCATTACCCTCCGCCTCATGATGAATATCGAATACTGGTTCAACGGGCCACCTAACATACTCGATCTGAGTTCATTGCCACAAGGTATCATGCAGAATCAGGAGTTGATGGCGAAAGTGAGAGACAATGGGAAAAACGCGTTTTCCATGAGTCATGAATAAAATCAAGGGTGTCTGGATGTTATTGCTGGCGGCGGGGATCATGGTTTCCTGCGCCAAAGAGGAGGAGCCGGAAGCGGTTTCTCCCACGCCTTATGTGATCGACATCCCCTTGTATTTTCCCACACAACTGAATATTCCTTCCGACAACCCGATGACGGTAGAAGGGGTGGCTCTCGGCCGCCGGCTTTTCTATGACGGCCGTCTGTCGGGGAGATCGGATCCCGATTCGATGATGTCGTGCAGCACCTGTCATCTGCAGGAACATGCGTTCGAATGCGGTCTCAACCATCCGAAGTACACCGGCGGCCATCCGTACGGTCTCACCGGCATCTCCACGCCTCATACCATGATGCCGTTCATCAACCTGGTTTGGACGAATACAGGATACCTCTGGAACGGGTTGGTGGAGCCTTCCAATACGGATCCATCCAAACGTCAGCTCGAAGACCTTGTTTGGATGGGCATCATGGCGCCTCATGAGATGGCCGGCGACACAAACCGGACCAAAGCGCTGATCCAGGCTACCCCGGGATACCCGGAGATGTTCAAAAAGGCTTTCGGGTCAGAAGTCGTCACGGCAAAGAATATGGGCCGCGCCATCGCCCAGTTTATCCGGACTCTGATCTCGGCCAACTCGAAATTCGACCGCTACCTGAAGGGCGAAGCACAGCTGACCCCTTCGGAATTGAACGGGTATGTTTTGTTCATGACCGAAGAGGGGGCAGATTGCTTCCACTGCCACGGCGGGGAAGGAAACCCGCTCTTCACGACAAACCTCTACTATAACAACGGCAAGGATGATGTTTTTACGGATACCCGTGACCGGTATCATGTGACATTACAGGAACAGGATATCGGAGCCTACAAAGCCCCGACCCTGCGTAATCTGGCTTTTACCGCGCCATACATGCACGATGGCCGCTTCGTGACCATTGATGAGGTGATCAACTTCTACAGTTCAGGATTGGTGTACAGCCCCTATGTCAACCCGTTGATGCATCATATCTCCACGAACGGCAACCAACTAACCCCGTCGGAAAAGGTCGATCTGAAGGCGTTTCTGCTAACTCTTACCGATAGTTCTTTTATCACCAACCCCGCCTTCGGGGCGCCGGAATGAAAAAAGTCGTAACATTGCCGCATGATCGCATTCCCTAATGCCAAGATCAACCTCGGACTGAAGGTGGTGGAAAAGAGACCCGACGGTTTCCACAACATCGAGACGGTGTTTTATCCCATCCCTCTCTGCGATATCCTGGAGATATTGCCGGCCACGCCTTCGCTCCCCGGTTTTATCACTTCAGGACTTCCCATTCCCGGTCCTGATGCGGGTAACCTGTGCCTGAAAGCCCGGGATATCCTTCAAGCTTCATTCCCGGCGGCTTTTTCCTCCTCACCCGCCATTTGCCTGCATAAGCAGATCCCTATGGGAGCAGGCCTTGGCGGAGGATCCTCCGACGGAGCTTTCGCGCTGAAGATGCTGGATGCGTTGTTTTCGCTGAATGCCGGGCAGGACAAACTGCGCGGGATGGCAGCCGTTCTGGGCAGCGATTGCCCGTTCTTTTTGTACAATAAACCCGTATTTGCCCAAGGACGTGGGGATGTCTTTTCGGATGTCACGGTCAACCTCAGGGGGTACAAGCTGGTTGTCGTCGTTCCTCCCGTGCACGTGAGCACAGCGGAGGCCTACTCCATGCTGAAACCGGCCCGGCCGGAGATCCCTGTCAGCGAGATCGTCCAGTCTCCGGTCGAAGAGTGGAAAGACCGGCTGAACAATGATTTTGAAAAGCCTGTTTTCGAAAAATACCCGTTGGTACGGGAAGTGAAGGAACGATTATATGCATCAGGAGCCATCTATGCTTCCATGAGCGGCAGCGGTTCGGCGGTATTCGGGTTGTTTCCCCGCGGATTAACGGTCGACACCTCTTTCCCCGGCGATCACTTTGTCTTTTCTTCGGATCTGTAAATGAAACCCGGCCAGCCCGGTTATTTGGGCGCGAGCCAAATCAGGATGACAGCGATGATCCCGAAAAAGATATTCGGGGTCCAGACAGCCAGGAAGGGCGGGATGTTGCCGAATGCCCCGAAAACGGATGAGACCTGCATGAACAGGATGTAAAGGAAAGTCAGGGCCAGCCCGAGACCCAGGTGGAAGCCAATCCCTCCTCTTGTTTTCCGGCTTGATACAGAGACCCCGATCAGGGTCAGAATGATCGTCGCAAAGGGGAAGGCCCATCGTTCGTATTTCTTCACGAGGAATTCCTGCACGTCGGGATCCCCCCGCAGTTTTTTCTTAGCGATATGTTCGCGGAGCTTGGAGTACCCCATGACCTTCACCTCCTCAATATCTTCGACAAAATCCTTTGGTTTGATGGGGAGGACGGTGTCCATGGTTCTCCCCTGGGTAAGCGATTCATTCAGTCCGTTGACTGACCTTTTATAATAGAATTCTATCTTCCACCTTTCGTTGACGCTGTCGTAGCTCACCTTGTCAGCCATGATCTTGTAGGTGAGTTCCCTGTTTTTAAAACATTCCAGCGAGAACTTATGACCAACCTTGGTGTGGGGATCAAAGTTGCCCATGTAAATAAACGTGCCGGGACTTATTTGTTTGTGGATGTTCAGATCGTGTTTTTCTTTCTTTCCCCGTACATATTTGTTCTCGAATTCGAACATGGATTGGTTCGTATAGGGGATCACGAAGTTGGAAAGGGCGAACGAGAGGATGCCAAGCAGCAGGGATGACATGAAATAGGGAAACAGCATCCGGCGGAAGCTGACCCCGCTGCTGAGGATGGCGATGATCTCACATCGGGAGGCCATCTGGGAAGTGAAGAAGATCACCGCGATGAAGATCAGCAGGGAGCTGAACAGGTTGATGAAATAGGGGATAAAGTTGAGGTAATAATCAAAGATGATCTCCGAAAGGGGAGCGTCGTTATTCAGGAAGTCATCGATCTTTTCAGAGATATCAAAAATGATGACGATGAAGATCAACAACATCATGGTGAAGAAAAAAGTCCCCAGAAACTTCCGTATGATATACCAGTCGATCGTCTTCATGCGTCAGATCCGTTGCATCAATTGTTTCGTCATGACATTTTTCCAGGAAGAGAAGGTCCCTTCGATGATCTTTTTGCGCGACTCTCTCATCAGCCACATGTAGAAACCGAGGTTATGGACGGTGGTGATCATGGGGGCCAGCATTTCCCGGGCGACGAACAAGTGTCGCAGGAAGGCTTTTGAGTAGTCGTGGTCGGCGGGTACTTCTCCGTCTTCTTCGATGGGGGAGAAGTCATCCTTCCACTTTTCATTTTTTATATTGATGATCCCGTTACGGGTGAAGAGCCAGCCGTTACGGCCGTTCCGCGTAGGGATCACGCAGTCGAACATGTCAATTCCGAGGGCGATGGACTCCAGGATGTTGGCCGGTGTCCCGACGCCCATCAGGTACCGTGGTTTGTCATCAGGCAGGATGCGGCATACCAGGTCGGTCATGGCGTACATTTCTTCGGCAGGTTCACCTACCGACAACCCGCCGATAGCGTTTCCCGCGCAACCCCTGGAGGCAATATACTCGGCCGATTCTTTCCGGAGGTCGGGGTAAACACTGCCCTGGACGATGGGGAACAGCGCCTGGGTATACCCGTGGGGACATTCCGTGGAACGATATTGTTCCACGCAGCGGTCGAGCCAGCGGTGAGTGCGTTTCATCGACTTCTTGGCATAGGGGAGGTCGCAGGGGTAGGGGGTGCACTCGTCAAAGGCCATGATGATATCGGCTCCCAGTGAGCGTTGAATGTCCATGACTGTCTCGGGCGTGAAGGTATGCCGGGAACCATCCGTATGTGATTGGAACACCACCCCGTTCTCGGTGATTTTCCGGATGGCGGCCAGGGAATAGATCTGGTAACCGCCGCTGTCGGTGAGAACAGGCCGGTCCCATCCGTTAAAGCGATGGATGCCGCCTGCCGCGGCTACTGTCTGCACGCCGGGACGCAGGAAGAGATGGTATGTGTTGGAAAGCATGATCTGTGCTTTCACCTCATCGTGAAGTTGCCGGATGTGTAAGGCTTTTACGGCCCCGGCGGTACCGACCGGCATAAAGAAAGGAGTTTCAATGAGCCCGTGGTCAGTGGTTAATGTCCCGGCCCGGGCCGAAGAATGCGAATCACGATAGGATAAACTGAACTCCATGCATTTACTTATTAACCAAACTCCTTATTTTTTCACAAAGGTAGAGGATTCTGACTAAATATAGATATTTTTGCGGCGGTACGATGTTAAATGATGATAGATGCCGGAAGCTTTTTTTAATCCGAATTCCTCCTTGTTGGCTTTGTTTATTCTTTTTGCCTCCTGTTTTTTTCTTCAGATGATCTATCTGTGGGGAATCTTTTTCCGCACGAAGAAAAAAAGCAAAGAGACAGGGAGAGAAGAACCGGGTGTATCGGTAGTGATATGCGCCCATAATGAATACCTGAACCTTCAGAAGAACCTCCCCCTGATCCTCACCCAGGATTATCCCAACTTTGAAGTGATCGTGGTGAACCATGCCGGAGACGACGAAACCGGTTTTTTACTCACGGAGTTTGCCGATCAGTATCCGAACCTGAAGATCGTGGATATTCCGGCGGACCGTAATTTCTTTACCGGGAAAAAATTTCCTCTCTCCATCGGCATCAAATCAGCCCGGTATGACCGGCTTTTGCTGACAGATGCTGACTGTCGTCCTGCGGGCAATCAGTGGATCCGGAGCATGGCTTCGGCCTTTTGTGAAAAGAAAGAGATCGTGCTGGGTTACGGCGCCTATGAAAGAATTCCCGGCTTGTTGAACAAACTCATCCGGTTCGATGCCGCCACCATCGCCATGCAGTACCTTTCCTATGCTTTTAAAGGCATTCCGTACATGGGAGTGGGGCGTAACCTCTCGTATACCAAAACGCTCTTTTACCGGAATAACGGGTTTATCTCGCATTACCGCATCCGCTCGGGAGATGATGATCTGTTTATCAACAGGGTGGCGCGCAAAAGAAACACCACCGTGATGCTGGATCCTGCCTCTTTCACTTTCAGTGACCCGAAACGTACTTTCGGGAAATGGATAACCCAAAAGAAAAGACATTTCTCCACTTCAACCTACTATCGACCTGTACACAAGTTTCTGCTCGGGATGTGGTCTTTGACGCATTGCCTTTTCTGGCTTTCCCTGATCGTGCTGCTCTCCTTCCGTTTTGCCTGGATCTTTGTTTTAGGCATCCTCCTGCTGATGTTGGTCAGCCGGCACATTATCTTCGGAAGATGGCTTCTTCGGCTAAAGGAAAAGGATCTTGTATGGATGGCTCCGTTTTTTGAGTTACTGCTCTTACTGCTCAACGGGGGAATATTCCTGTCAAACCTGATCAAGAAACCGGCCAGATGGAAGTAAACTGCCACCTCACTGAGAAAGCACAGCGTGATTATAAGCTGGTACAACAAGCCATTCAGGATGGGCATCAGCAAGCTTATGCTGAGTTGATGAACAACTACCGTGATTCGCTCTACTATATGCTGCTCAAGATGACCAATAACGCTACCGATGCGGAAGATCTCACGATCGAGGCGTTCGGGAAAGCATTCCGGAATCTTCCCCAGTACACGCCCGAATATGCTTTCAGTACCTGGCTTTTCCGTATCGCTGCCAATAACTGTATCGATTTTCTCCGGAAAAACCGCCGTATCCAGTTCGCCGAAGGGATCCTCAACGACGATAACGAATATACCGATTACCCCGCTAACATTCCTGCCAACACACCGGCTCCGGATGAACGGGTCATCTCCAAACAAAAGATCCAGGTGATGCGGGAAGTAGTGGACAGGCTGAAGCCTCATTATAAGACGCTTGTCGAGCTTCGCTATTACAAAGAATATTCATACGAAGAGATCTCCAGTGAACTCAACCTGCCGTTGGGCACTGTCAAGGCGCAACTCTTCCGGGCCAGGGACCTGCTCTTTCAGATACTGAAAGATAAACAGGAGAAATTCTGATAGCCTGAAAATCCAAAGGGTCTCCGGATCTTTGTAACTTTGCGATCAAAGTAACCGATCAATTCATATCGATCCAGTCTTAAAGATTATGTTAACAGATTTCCAACAAGCCATTGTCCGGGGCATCCCAGATGAATTGCCTTCTCTGCGGCCCCTTGATCCTTCTGTCAGTCACGCTCCTGTCAGAAAAGACATCCTTACATCCGAAGAAAAAAAACTGGCGCTGAGAAATGCCTTACGGTATTTCGATCCGAAACATCATGCTATCCTGGCGCCTGAGTTTGCCGAAGAGTTGAAGAAATACGGGCGCATATACATGTATCGTTTTCGCCCTGAATACCCGATGTTCGCCCGCCCTGTCAGTGAGTATCCGCACCGGTGCGAACAGGCGGCTGCCATTATGCTGATGATCCAGAATAACCTCGATCCGGCGGTGGCACAACATCCTCATGAACTCATTACGTATGGAGGCAACGGCGCCGTTTTTCAGAATTGGGCACAGTACCTTCTTACCATGAAATATCTCTCGGAGATGACTTCCGATCAGACGCTGGTCATGTACTCCGGTCACCCGATGGGCCTCTTCCCGTCGCATCCGGATGCTCCGCGCGTGGTGGTCAGCAACGGGATGATGATCCCCAACTACTCAAAACCCGATGACTGGGAACGCTTCAATGCGATGGGTGTCACTCAGTACGGGCAAATGACCGCCGGATCATATATGTACATCGGTCCCCAGGGTATCGTCCATGGAACCACCATCACGGTGTTGAACGCGGCCCGGCGTCAGGATGCAAAGAACGGGATTCAGGCCGTTGCCGGGAAATCTGGTATTGGCGGGAAGTTCTTCATCTCCTCCGGACTTGGCGGGATGTCGGGCGCACAAGCCAAGGCTGCCGTGATCTCGGGCGCCATCGGGGTGATCGCCGAAATCAATGAGAAAGCGGTGAATAAACGTCATTCGCAGGGCTGGGTCGACGAAGTGTATCAATCGCTGGAAAAACTGGTCCAACGCATGCGCGATGCCAAGGCTAAAAAAGAAGCCGTGTCGTTGGCTTACCAGGGTAATATCGTCGATTTGTGGGAATACCTGGCTGAACATGACATCAAGGTTGACCTGGGATCGGATCAGACCTCTCTTCATAACCCCTGGGCCGGCGGGTATTACCCGGCAGGTTTGTCCCTGGAGGAATCGAACGAGATGATGGTGAAAGACCCTGCCCGCTTCAGGAAAGCAGTACAACAGTCACTATGCCGGCAGGTGGTGGCCATCAACAAAATGACAGCCAATGGAATGTATTTCTTCGATTATGGGAATGCTTTCCTCCTCGAATCAGGACGTGCAGGCGCCGATATCTTCAACCCTGACGGCCGTTTCAGGTATCCGTCGTATGTGCAGGATATCATGGGCCCGCTGTTCTTTGATTACGGCTTCGGGCCGTTCAGGTGGGTTTGCACTTCGGGCAAGCCGGATGACCTGGCCCTTACCGATGCCCTGGCCACCCAGGTGCTGGAAGAGATTGCCCGGCATTCTCCTGCTGAGATCGCTCAACAGATGCACGATAACATCCACTGGATCAGGGAAGCGGCTAAAAATAACCTGGTAGTGGGTTCACAGGCCCGTATCCTGTATGCCGACTGCGAAGGAAGGACACAGATCGCTGCTGCCTTTAATGAGGCAGTGAAGAATGGAAAATTGACGGCCCCCGTAGTGATCGGGCGCGATCATCATGATGTGTCCGGCACCGACTCTCCTTACCGCGAGACATCGAATATCTACGACGGATCAGCTTTCACGGCCGACATGGCGGTACAGAACGTTATCGGCGATGGCTTCCGCGGCGCCACCTGGGTGTCGCTGCATAATGGCGGAGGCGTCGGCTGGGGCGAGGTGATCAACGGCGGATTCGGGATGGTTTTGGACGGCACTGCAGAGGCCGACCGACGGCTTCACCTCATGTTGCACTGGGACGTGAACAATGGCATTGCCCGTCGCGCCTGGGCCCGCAACGAAGGATCCATCTCCACGGTCCGGAGGGCCATGGAGACAGAACCCCGGTTGAAAGTGACACTTCCCCGTTTCGTGGATGACTCATTACTCAACGGGTTGTTCTGAGAACCTGTCAACAGGCCATCTCTCCCGAGTTTTTCCAGGCTGACAGCACGGAATAAGCTCCTTTTACGACAATTTCCAAGTCCACGGGTTTAGTGCCCGCCGGAAGGGTGATCTCTGTAAATCCATTATCAGTGGATCCTTTCGTCACCCTGAGCGCTTCGAAATCGTGGATCTGCTTCCCGTTTTCCATCCTCGTTCCACGATGGATGAAGATATAAAAGGCGGAATCAAAGGTGACCACCGACTCTTGCGGGACGGCGACCACCGGCCGGTTAGCGGTTTCGATCTCTGCATTCACATACATTCCGGAAAGAAGCTTGCCTCCTGCAGAAGCGATCGTGGCATAGGCTTTGGCGGTCTTGTCGGGACCAAGCGACTGCCCGGCCTGATAAACAACCCCTTCGTAAATGGTACCCGGATCATTGGGCGTGCGAAAAGTGAGGCGCTGTCCTTTGGCTACCATAGGGATATCTTTTTCGAACAGGGTCAACTCAAGGATGACATTGCGGGAATCGACGATCTCGAAAAGGACATCCGTAGGGTTGACGTACTTCCCGATATTCACGTTGACGGTCTGAATGTATCCGCTGATAGGGGCGGTGAGCGGCAGGACGGAGGTGATGTTATCCTCGGTCAGCCCGGAAGGAGCAATACCGATCATCTTCAGTTTTTCTTCCAACCCTTTCAACTGGCTTTTCAGGGTCTTGTATTCGGTTTCGACCTGCTGCACGTTCTTTTCAGAATATACATTTTCCTTATACAGGGCCCTGTGACGGTTGTATTCGATCTCGGCGTAGGCAAACCGGGCTTTCGTTTCCAGGTAATTCTGCTGGAGCTCGATGAAAGCCATGTTCTCGATCATGGCCAGGGTCTGACCTTTTTGAACAGGGCTTCCCTGCACTGATCCCGTGCTTTTAACGAACCCGCCGAGTTTAGCGCTCACGGAGGCCGTATTCTGCGGAGGGGCATTCACGGTGCCGTTTACCTTCAGGATAGAACGGATGGAACGTTCCTGCAGTTTGCCTAAGGTAATCCCTGCCGTCTTAAATTGAGTGGCATTCACTTCGATCTGGTTGGGGCCTAACACCTCGTGTTCGCCCTCTTCTTTCTCAGAGCTACCGCATGATGCGAAGATCATGGCGGCTGCGAGAAACAGTATGTTTGATATTTTTTTCATGATATTCAGAATATTATGGCTGTTTGCTGATCAGTTTTTCAATGTCGATGACGGATTGGTTGTAGGCGTTCAGGGTTTCGAGATAACCGGCCCTGATGTCGAGACCCTCCTTCAGGTTCTGGATCAGTTCCAGGTACCCGATATCGCCGGTATGATAGCTTTTATTGGCCTGCCGGATAATCTGACCGGCCTGCTCCAGGGCTGCTTTCTCGAAATACTCCAGGCTTTCCCCGTACTTGATATAATGTTCGGTCAGGATGTGCAGTTGATGGTACAGTGCGTTCTCCTGGTACTGATAATCCGTCCGGGCGATCTCTTCCCTGATGCGGGCCGACTCGATCCGTCCTTTCTGGGCGCCGAAGAACAACGGGATCGCAATCCCGGCCTGGATACCGTCATACCTGGTGACTGCCGAGATCTCTTTGTTCGATTGGTTGTAGTATCCGATGGAAAGGTCGGGGAAGAGACGGGAAACTTCCAGTTGCTTTCCGATACGGCTCAGCCTGACCTGCTGGTCGAGGTAAGCCATCAGCGGATTACCTGCCAGAGCGGTGGAGTCGGTGGGAACCACGATGGATAGCTTCGTCAACGTGGTATCAGCGATCCGGATCTCCTCTTTCTCGTTGAGCAGCGTCTGCAGCCTGGATGTCGCAATCCGGATGTCGGCTTCCGTCTGCATCATCTCATTCTGTACCAGCATCAGTTCCGACTCTGCATTGAGCTTCTCCAGCAGGTTGATTTCCCCGCTCTCGTACCGCAGCGTCGCGGCACGACGGAAGTTTCCGAAGAGACTATCCTTGAAATGCAATAACTCCATCCGGGCCTGAAGGTAAGAGAGCTCATAATAGGCTGATTTCACTTCCGCGGTGACAGTAGTTCGGGCCAGGCGGGCTTGTAACTCGGCTCCCCGTAATGCTTCTTTAGCTTCCCGGTCCTGGTGAATGTAGGTCGACGGGAACGAGAAACGCTGGCTGATGGTATACTCATTATCGGTCCGGGCCGAGTTGAATCGCCCGACATTGTATTCAGCGGAGGTCTTATCAATGTCCCAGGCAGTCTGTCGTAAGGCTTTCCGGTTTTCAATCTCCAGCATGGCTGTTTTCACGGACCCGTTGGCAGACAGGGCTTGACTGATGGCTCCTTCCAGCGTATAGGTCTTCACCTTCGTTTCCTGGGCGGTAAGGATTCCGGGAAGTAACAGGAGAAGCCCGGCCATCATTAGCTTTCCGGTAACAGGTGATGCAGGTCTTTTTTCTTTTTTTGTAAAGATGATGTACAAGACGGGCAGCACCACCAATGTCAGCAAGGTGGCGGTAATGAGTCCTCCGATGACAACGGTAGCCAGCGGCTTCTGGACTTCCGCTCCGGCAGAGGTGGAGAGGGCCATCGGCAGGAAGCCGAAAGAAGCGACGGTGGCGGTCATGAGTACGGGACGCAGACGGGAGGCAAGGCCTTTCATCACGCGGGCATAGATGTCGGTGATGCCTTCTTCTTTCTCCAGCCTGTTGAACTCGGCGATGAGGACGATACCGTTGAGTACGGCTACGCCAAAGAGCGCGATGAATCCCACTCCGGCCGAGATACTGAAATTCATGCCCCGGAGCCACAATGCAATGACCCCTCCGACGGCTGCCAGGGGTAAGGCAGAAGAGATCAGCAATGTCTGTCTGAGCGAATGAAATGTAAAATAGAGCAAGACGAAGATCAGCAGAAGGGCAATCGGCAAGGCGATAGCCAGACGGTTCTGTGCAGCCACCAGGTTCTCGAATTGTCCGCCATAGGTGACGTAATAACCGGGTGGCAGCCGGAGGTTCTCGGAAACGGTTTTCCGGATATCGGAGATAATGGAACTGACATCCCTGTTCCTGACATTGAAGCTGACGGTGATCCGTCGTCGTGCATTCTCACGAGAAACCTGGGCAGTGCCGTTTTTCATGGATACCTGTGCCACCTCCTGAAGCGGGATTTGACGGCCATCGGGGAGGGGGATGTACAACTGTCGCACATTATCGATATCCTGCCTGAATTCAGGCTCGAACCGCACCACGAGGTCAAATCGTTTTTCTTCTTCGAAGATGACTCCGGCAGAGTATCCTGCGAAAGCGGACCTCAGGATGTCATTCAGATCCGAGATCTTCAGTCCGTACTGCGCGATCTTTTCCCGGTTATAGATGACCGAGATTTGTTGTGCCCCCGTGACCTTTTCCACCTGGATGTCTTCTACACCCTCAATCTGGCGGATGAGGCGCTCCAACTGTTCTGCCTCACTGACGAGGGAGTCAAGGTTATCGCCGAAGATCTTCACGGCGACATCCTGCTTCGATCCGGTCATCAGTTCGTTGAACCTCATGGAAATGGGCTGTTGGAAACTGAAATCCACGCCGGGGATGGCCGATGTGGCTTCTTTCATCTTCTCCACCATCTCATCGCGGGTTTTGGCGCTGGTCCACTCTTTTTTGTCTTTCATGGTGATGATGTAATCACCGGTTTCCACCGGAGTCGGATCCGTAGGTATTTCGCCCGCGCCTACTTTGCATACGGCCATCTTCACTTCCGGAAATTGTTCCTTGAGGATACGGTTTGCTTTTTTGACCGTTTCGACCGTGTTGGTCAGTGAACCGCCCTGCAAGGTCATGATGCCGGAGGCAAGGTCACCCTCTTCCAATGTCGGGATAAATTCACCGCCCAGTCTGGTAAAGAGGAAGATCCCCACCACAGTGAGGGCGATGGCGGAACCCAATATGATCTTTTTATGATAGATAGAATATCGGAAAACCGGTTCGGTTGCTTTTTTTAACGCCGTCATGATCCGATCTGAGAAATTCTTCCTGACTTTTGTTTTACGATTCAGGAATAAGGCAGATGCCATTGGAACGTAGGTGAGGGAAAGGATCAGGGCGCCGAGGATAGCAAAGGAGACGGTCTCGGCCATCGGACGGAACATCTTGCCCTCGATGCCTACCAGCGTAAGGATCGGCAGGTAGACGATGAGGATGATCACCTGTCCGAAAGTGGCGGAGCTCATCATCCGTTTGGCGCCGCTCATCACCTCGGTATCCATCTGTTCACGAGTAATCCTGGTGACATCGGTCTGATGCGCCTTCAGTCGTGACAGACGGTGAGCGACGTTCTCGACGATGATCACGGCTCCGTCAACGATCAGCCCGAAATCTATGGCTCCCAGGCTCATCAGGTTTCCGGATATTCCGAGGAGATTCATGATGGAGATTGCGAAGAGCATGGACAAAGGGATGACCGAAGCTACGATCAGGCCGGCCCTCATGTTGCCCAGCATCAGTACCAGCACGAAGATCACAATAAGCCCGCCTTCCAGCAGGTTTTTCGTAACGGTTCCGATGGCACGGTCCACCAGGTCTGTCCGGTCAAGATACGGCTCAATATATACCCCTTCGGGAAGTGACTGGCTGATGACTTCCATCCGTTTTTTTACATCTTTAACAACCTGGGATGCATTGGATCCTTTCAGCATCATCACGACGCCTCCGACTGCTTCGGAGGTATCGCAGACAAAAGCGCCATAACGGATGGCATGACCGATTTGCGGGGTGGCGACGTCACGGATGAGTACCGGTACCTTGCCCGGGTTGACTTTCACCACAATTCTACCGATGTCTTCCAGGGAAGTGGCGAGTCCGATGCCCCGTATGAAATATGAATTCGGGTTTTTCTCGATATAGGCACTCCCGGTATTCTGGTTGTTGTTTTCCAACGCATCCAGGATCTCCGGGATGGTGATATTCATGCTGCGCAGCCGTTCGGGGTTGATGGCAACTTCGTATTGTTTTACGAAGCCTCCGTAGCTGTTGACTTCGGCAACGCCGGGTGTCCCCAGCAGCTCCCGCTTGACGATCCAGTCCTGGAAGGTCCGCAGGTCGGTACGATCATATTTTGATTCGTAACCGGGTTTAACTTTGAGAAGGTACTGGTATATTTCACCCAATCCGGTAGAGACAGGGGCCATTTCGGGATGAGTGAGTCCTTCGGGGATGTTAGTTTCGGCTTCTTTCAATCGTTCTCCGATCAACTGACGAGCTTTGTAAATATTAACGTGATCTTTGAAAACCACGGTCACTACCGACAATCCCAGCCTTGAGATGGAACGCAGTTCAATGATGTCGGGAATGGTAGCCATGGCGACTTCGATGGGAGAAGATATATATTGTTCCACCTCCTGAGTGGCCAAAGTAGGAGCAATCGAGATAATCTGCACCTGATTGTTGGTGATATCAGGGACCGCATCTACCGGCAACCGGGTCAGGGACCAGATGCCCCATGCGATCAGCCCTGAGGTGAAGAGTCCTATTAAAAATTTATTCTTAACAGAAAACTCAATAATACGCTGAATCATATTTCTGCTTTTATAACAGGTTGATTAATAACAAAATAAAAATAATTGCGGAAAGTAGGAGACTGTATACAGACAGTCCTGCCATCCGATTTGAAATAAAGAAATAAAACGCAGAGGATTAAGCTGTTTTTGGGGGATCCCAGACAGAGGGGAGGAAAGTGGTGATAAGTTGGGGGATGAAGAAGGAGGTAATTGTCCGGTGGAAGATGGGTATGTAGGGTAACACAACCGTGGTGGTTATTTCGGCCGGCACGTTACAACATGAACAAGTACAGAAGGGAGAACAGAGATCTTTGTGGTCAGGTCCTGAGTCATGGGCGGGGTTATCCGCAGCGATCACCGCTGATCCGGTGCAGGTGCGGTCGCTGTCAACACACGGATGGAATGTCAGGGCTATGACATATATTGCCAGGAAGAATGCCAGGATTTTTTTCACGGCCCTGATTTTTTTTGAAGGTTATTAAAAGTTTTTCTGTGCCAGTTCGATGGTAACGAAATCGTCATAATCGTTGAGCAGGGTAGACTGATAACGGATCAATCCGTAAACATTATCGATGTACAGGACCCCTTTATCAATGCGGTAGGTGCTATCGGTATGCAGGTACTGATCAAGCCGGTATTTGGTACAGAGGAATCCTCCGGCGGCGACGTAAACGGAATCGGAGCCCAGGCGAGTAACGATATTTGTATCGTTCCCATAGTAGTAATAGTAAGGAACGTTGATGTCCTGATCGAAGTGGAAGGCGTACTGGACTTTATTGCCGTTTGTATTGTCCAGCACTTGGAAGTGGGTAGGGGTGACGTCCCACCGGAACAGGTGAGAGGACCAGTTTATGTTGCAGGAATTACTGGTAAGGCCGGAGTACACAGTTCCGGTGTTTTTATTGATCAGGGTGTTGATCTGGCAACTGTCGTTATTAACGATCTGAACGTTGTACGTCCAGGCATGTCCCAGTCCGGCGAAGCAGAAATACTTCGAACTATCGGGATCAGGTTGTTGCAGGACGAAGTCACCTTCATAGTTGATCCATTCTTCTCCAACCTCACCGCATTCTTTACCTGAGATGATCACGTGCATTTCCATTTCGGAGGTTATCTCAGCCATGCCTGACAGGTTCCAGTTTGCGCAGAAGGGGTTTGTGGTGTCGTTATTGAGGACCTGGAAGTAGAAGACACCGCTTCTGAGTTGGATTTCAGTGAGGGCATATTGTTTTTCGAGAGAGAGGATGCCTCCCATTTTTTCGCCGTCGGGTTCAAGGAAGAACAGGATTGTTCCTGAATGGGAGATCAGTTGATTATTTTTAAAGGCAGTCAGTGTTCCGCTCCAGGTACCGGTGAAGTCATTGAAAGTTACTTTCGAAGGATAATAGGATTCTTCTTTTTTGCACCCCGGGGAGATCAGGATGATCAATCCCGCAAATAGCGGAAGCAGCTTGGAAAAGATCTTCATATGTGATCGGTTAAAAGTCTTTTAGAACGGTAAAGGTAGTAAAATGTTTTGAAATGGATGAATGGTTGATTAATAGTTTTATAGAACCTTATAGAACCCTGACAGGGTCCTTCACCCTGTCAGGGTTCTATAAATTTATTTGGCTGCTATTCAGTATGATAGATTTAATTTTCTGGTGGTTTCCAAGAATCGGAATACCCCCTGACAGGGTAGGTCCCAAAATCAGAAGTATTTTTATAATAAAAAGAAATACAAGATGTTGCGTTTTTCGACCCTGACAGGGTCCCATACCCTGACAGGGTTAAAGAAAATTTTTTTTCTCCCCCTCAATTTTCAATATTTTTTTATCTTTGTTTACAACCTATCACCCCCTCAAATATGAAAAAAATTTCCTTCTTAACCGCATTAAGCTTGCTTCTATTGATGAGCGCTTGTAAACAAAACATCAAGTATCCACTCGCACATAAGGTGGATACCGTGACCGACTACTTCGGAACAAAAATCGCCGACCCATACCGCTGGCTCGAAAACGATACCTCCGCGGAAACCGCTGAATGGGTTAAACAGGAAAATGAAATTACTAATGAGTACCTGTCTAAGATCCCCTTCCGCGAAAAACTGAAAGAACGCCTTACCAAAATCTGGGATTATCCGAAAGTAGGCGTACCTTACAAAGAAGGCCCGTGGTATTTCTTTAGTAAAAACAACGGACTACAGAACCAGTTTGTCTTGTATGTCCAGAAAGGTCTCGATGGAACCCCCCGCGTACTGCTCGATCCTAATACTTTTTCAAAAGACGGTACCATAGCACTGGCAGGCACCTCTGTCTCACACGATGGTAAATACATGGCTTACAGCCTCGCTACAAGCGGCTCCGACTGGAACGAAATCCTCATCATGGAAGTAGAAACAGGGAAAAAGTTGACAGATACCTTGAAATGGGTGAAGTTCTCCGGCATGTCATGGCAGGGCGATGGGTTCTATTACAGCCGTTACGACGAACCAGGTAAAGGTGGCGAACTCTCCGGTACCAACGAAAACCATAAGGTATTCTTTCACAAAGTTGGTACCCCACAATCCGAAGATAAACTGGTTTACGCTAATCCCCAATTCCCGCTCCGTAATTATAACGCCGGAACCACTGATGATGAACGATTCCTCCTTCTGTATGAATCGGAATCAACCAGCGGCAATGCTCTCTATTATAAGGATCTGTCGAAAAATGATAAGTCTTTCAAAAAGATCGCGGATGGTTTTGAATATGATTACAGTGTCGTTGATAACATCGGCGATAAGCTCCTGATAATCACCAACTATAAAGCACCCAAAAAGAAACTTGTCCTGGTCGATCCCGCTAATCCCGATCCAAAGAAGTGGAAAGAACTGATCCCCGAAGCTACCAACGTGCTTGAATGGGCTATCCCGGCTGGCGATAAAATGGTTGCGGAATATCAGCAGCGGGCCCATTCGGTTGCCTTCGTGTACGACCTCAACGGGAAGTTCCAGTATGAAATCAAATTGCCCGGACTGGGAAGCCTGGCTGGCTTCAGCGGAAAGAAAGGAGAGAATGTGGCTTTCTATGGCTATACTTCGTTCAACTTCCCTACAACAGTCTATAAATACGATATGGCGAAAAACGAATCGTCGGTGTACAGCAAACCACCCATCGATTTCGATCCCGATAAATATGAGGTCAAACAGGTGGAATATGCCAGCAAAGACATGACCGCCATTACCATGTTCATCGTTCACAAAAAAGGACTGCAACTCAACGGACAGAACCCGACCATGCTTTATGGATACGGTGGCTTCAATATCAGCATGACTCCCGGATTCTCCATCAGCCGGCTGCTCTTCCTCGAGAGTGGCGGCGTATTCGCTATCCCTAATATCCGCGGAGGAGGAGAATACGGAGAAGAATGGCATAAGGCCGGTACAAAACAATATAAGCAAAACGTATTCGATGACTTTATCGCCGCCGCCGAATACCTGATCGCCGAAAAATATACCTCCCCAGAAAAACTGGCTATCATGGGCGGTTCCAACGGTGGCTTGCTCGTCGGCGCTTGCATGACACAACGGCCCGATCTCTTTAAGGTCGCTATCCCACAAGTCGGAGTTCTCGATATGCTGCGCTACCATAAATTTACCATCGGCCATGCTTGGGCCAGCGATTATGGTACCAGCGACACAAAAGAGGGATTTGACTACCTGATTAAATATTCACCGCTGCATAATATCAAAGACAGCGTGAGCTATCCCGCTACCCTCGCTTTCACAGCCGACCACGACGACCGCGTCGTGCCTGCACATACGTTCAAATTCATGGCTACTCTTCAGGAGAAAAACATGGGTGAAAATCCTATCCTCGTCCGTATTGAAACCAAAGCAGGACACGGAGCAGGGAAACCCACCGCTAAAACCATCGAGGAGGTGAGCGACCTCTGGTCGTTTGTCTTTTATAACCTGAAGATGAAACCGAAGTTCTGAGAGAAAATTTTTCCGCCTCGGAAATCCGCGCTGTGCCTGTGAATCCGGCATAAGAGGATATCTTTTTTCTAAAAAAAATTACGGATGCTGCATTACCTTTTACCGGTGAACCGGATTAAGGGGTGATATAAGAACTATGATCTGCTTGTCTGACAAAACCATTCTACAGGAGCTGAAACTGAAGAAAGAATCAGCGATTCACTTCATGTACAGAGAATATTTCTCCAGCATCGTCTCAATGGTCAGGCAAAATAACGGGGTTTATGAAGATGCGGAGGATTTGTTCCAGGACGGTCTGATGGTCCTCTTTGATAAAATCTCCAAAGGACCGCTGAATCTCAACTGCAGCCTCAAGACCTACTTTTATTCCATCTGCAGGAATATCTGGTTGAGACGACTGGAACGGACAAGAAAAATGGTTTATTGCGAAGAGGTGGAAGTGAATGAACGGACACTGGCCTACAGCATGAGAGAAGAGGAGTTGAAAGAGGATTACCTGGAACGGCTCCGCTTCCTTCAGGATCATTTCCTCCGCCTCCCCAAAGACTGCCAGACCTTGTTACGTATGTTCTTTGATAAAGTACCGTTGAAGGAGATTGCCCTGAAGATGGGCGTGAGCGGCGTCAAGTATATTAAAACCCGGAAATATGCATGCAAAAATATGTTGAGGAAAAAAATCATGAACGATCCCGCATGCCAGTGTTATATTTTTCAAAATGGAGAGACAGAAGATCAATGAATGGATCGACCGATTTAATGAGGGTAGTCTGAAAGGGGAAGATTTAGCCACCTTTATTCAGATGCTTCATGATGACCCCGAACTCAGGAAGGAGGTTAGGGTTGATCGAGAGATCAACAGAATGCTTGAGGAACGGGAACTGCTGGAATTCCGGGAGGCTCTTCTGAAGGCCGGCAAGAGATCTTCCCCCGGGAAGTGGAGATGGTTCCTCCTGGCAGCCACGGTGGTAGTCCTCCTCTCTGCCGGCGGGTATTATTTGTTCCGGATCCTGCCAACCCCGGATATTCCCGAAAAAAGCCGGCTGGCTGAGCATCCAACCAAGACTCCCGGAGAAGTGGCTTTGAAAGAACTACCCATCAAAACAAGTAAGGAGACAGAAAAAAATCAGGATGTGACCCCTCGCCGGAAAAAAGTACTTCTCGCGGAATCGTTCACCCCTTGCCCTTCCCTGGAACACCTCGTGGGTGAGACTACCCGGGCGGAAGGGATTATTCTGCTGGAACCATTATCTGAAATCACCGTTCGCCGTGGTGATACAGTACAGTTCAGCTGGAGAATGACAGGCAAAGATTCCCTGAAAATAATTTTTTACGATAATCATGAACAAAAGATTCTGATAGCTGTACCGGATACCCCTGACAGATATTCTTTCCCGACAGGATCTTATCAACGCGGACTGTATTACTGGAAATTACTAAAAGATGACCAATTGGTTACGGCTGGGAAAATCAGGTGTGAGTAGGCAGACTGCTTCAACGGAAATGACGGGCAAACGGAAACTGCTTTTCAGGTTGCCCTGTCTCCTTATTTTCTTCACGACGGTAATGACGACTGTTGGCCAGCAAATTCCTTGTCACAGGGAATATGCCATGAAAGTGGCGTTGTTATCGGGGATGGCCGGTAAGGCTGATCCCGATTTCGTCTCCAAGGCATTGGATTTCCTTGAACAGGAGATACAAGAGAAATGTCCCGGTGATTCAGCCAATCTTGCCGACATTGAATACCTCAAAGGAAACCTCGATCTGGTCACCTATGATATGGCCGGGGCACGCAGTCATTTCCGTGTTGCTCGTGATCTGGCCATCACGATGACTCAGCTTTCCAGAATCGATCAGAATACAGGCTCAGCCTGGTTCCTTGACTCGGAATATGACAAGGCGAAAAGGTATTTTTTACATGCTCTTGCCGAACAGGAGTCTCTGGATGCCTTTATGCCGGCTCGTTTCCTCGACCTGTATGATAATCTTGGTTCGACATGCTTTGAGCAGGGAGACATGCAGGGAGCCTGGAAATGGTGGAATTTGTCGGAACAAACAGTGTTGAAATATTTCCCTTCGGATTCCATGAAGGTTTCTGAAGCGCTTGATAATGCGGCTTTGGTATCTTTTGGATTAAAAGATTGGCAGAGGGCGGTGAACGATTTTCGAGGGGCCCTTCTCCTCAATCCATCACAAGGGAAAGAGAGCGCCAGAAGGGAGGTGTCGATCCGGAAAAACCTGGCCATCGCCCTGATGAAGAATGGACAGACACACGAGGCGGAACGGGTACTGGATTCGCTGCTCAGTGCGAATAACCTGCCATTCCTGGACAGGCCGGTGTTCCGGTCGGAGATCTATCGTCTCAAAGCATGGATCCGGTATGCAGATGGAGAAACAACACAATCGGATTCGCTATTGAATATTGGTCGGGAAATGATCAGGGAACTCCCCGCTGAATCTGTCCCGGGATCGGCTGCCCTGACAAACTTCCGGATCCTGAGAGATCGGGCTTGTATGCATTACCTGCAGACTGAAAGGGACCACCAGACTCCCTCCGGGACCATCTCCGATGACAGCCTTTTCGGAATGCTTGGGAAGGCTTTCGACGCGGTGAATGTCTTCAGAAACGAAATCACCGGTATCCCTGAATACATTCTGATTCATGATTCAGCAGAAATCCTCCTGAGTCGTATCCTGGATGTAGGTTTTACCTTGTCCTCCACGCGACCGGAGATCCTTCCTGTTCTTCTGTCAATAGCCGGGAATTATCATCAACGGAGCAGGCGGGCTGATGCCCTGATGAAGCATCGTGACGAATATCCGGCGGGGGATCCGCTGATCGCGAGATGGTTGCAGGTCAACCGGAAGATCTACCTTGAAGAGAAACTTGCACTTCAGCTGGCTTCGACAGACCAATGGCAGGATCCTGTCCGGGAACAACGAATGTTCCTCCTGAAAAATGAGTATGACTCGCTGGCGGCCATCATCCATGACCACTATCCTACCGACCCGGGCATGACCACACAGGGCTCTCCGGGAGAACGGCTGTCATCGCATGAGGCCATCCTTGATTATATCGTTGCAAATCGATGGATCTATCTTTTTATTATTCGGAACGATACCATCGTTATGGTACGGTCTGAACGCGACCCGCGCTTGCGGGAGCTGGTAAAAGAGCTGAAAGTCGCACTGCAGACGGACGATGAATCATCCTTCGAACCATTATCTCATGCTGTATCCGGGACATTGGTGCACCCTGCGCTGACCTGGCTGAAAGGCATAACCCGCTTATACATTATCCCGGGCAGGCAATTGTCAGGTCTCCCGTTTGAATGCCTGAGGGAGAAACCTGAAAACGGGCGCCTGCCACGTTTTCTGGCCGAACGTTTTACCCT
>Ga0116171_10000775_pt1 | contig 33293 bp, 27 predicted proteins | sample AD_JPNHW2_MetaG_FD_89798 | JGI IMG/M metagenome (GOLD analysis project Ga0116171, IMG submission 89798) | Active sludge microbial communities of municipal wastewater-treating anaerobic digesters from Japan - AD_JPNHW2_MetaG | ecosystem: Engineered > Bioreactor > Anaerobic > Digestate | place... | reverse complement strand
CCGGTAGAAGACGGCCATGGTGCAGACAGCGGTGGCACAATCGCCCTGGTCGAGAAGCGTCCAGCCTGCGGGCGTTGGTACAGTGTTGCTGATGTCGTCGAGGTCCCGGGCAATGACGGCGATCAGCAGGTCGTTCGCTGCCGTTCCGGTTGGGACATTCAGGTCGAGGCTCTCCACCTCGCCGCCGGTCGCACTGGTCGTAGCGCGCAGACTCGGCACGACGCTGTTGCTGTCAAAGAACGTCAGCCAGGCGTTGTCAGACCCTGCCGGAGCACTGCTCGTCCCTTGGGCGAAATTGGTGGTCTGCTGGGTGCCGGAGGGGTTGTAGAGCCGGTACTGGGTCGAGCCGGTGAAGCCACTGGTGCCGGCGTAGTCCCAGTCCCGATTGCCGGTGCGATCGGGGGCGCCTCCGATCCCGTTGTCGGCGTCGAAGAGGTCGATCACCAGGCGGGATAGCCCTGGAGGCACCTCGACGAAATAGGAGAAGTACTTCTGTGAGCCGCTCAGCCCCCCGCTCGCGGTGCTGATGTAGTCGCCGGACGATGCGTCCGCCACGCTGCCGATTGGCTTGAAGAGCTGACCGGAGAGTGTGCTTGCCCCGTGCGCCGCCCGAAGGCCGGCAAGGCCGACAAGCCCTGCGAACAGGAGGACAGGCCAGCAGGCGCGCCACCCTCGGCTGCTTGATCGGTCGGCAAGTCCTGAACTCAAAGGTTCCTCCCCCCAGAAGGGCCCGGCGGGAGTATACACGGCTAAAAGGCCGTTGCAACGGCGTTTGATGGCCTTGCCTCCGTAGTGGTTTGACTCTGTCCTTGGCTCCGGCCTAGCATCGAAGAGGGGTGGCATGACCTGCAGCACGCTGGTCCTTGCGGGAATCAGCGTGGCCCGGACCTGGAGTGCGAGGAACGAGTGACCTTTGCTGAGCACTATCTTGTCGACCCGGCCCAGTTCCCTGGGGCTCTGGGAGAGCGGCACTGGGGTGCGGAATCTCTGACTCTGGGGTTGGCAGGCCGGGCTTTCCGGGTCGAAGGACTGGGGGAAAACCAGCAGGAGCAGCTCCGTTCCCGGTTTCGTGGCTACTGCCTCGACGCGGAGCCATCGGAGCCGGTGGTGCTGCGGGTGCTCCGGGGCGATGCGACCTGCTTCCTACCTCAGCCGTCTGGTGTGTGGGTCTACTCCCTTGACCTCGACCACCGGGACGAATCGGTAGCCTGGGCCGGCGTGCGGGAGGCTGGAGTGCTGGAGCTGGTCCCGGCCTTCAGTGCGTCGATGTGGACGGTCGAGGGCGCAGGCAACATTTTCGCGCGGGCGGTTGAGAACGTGCTGCGGCTGATAGTCGCCTATGCACTGCTCGAGGCCGGAGGGGCGCTCTTCCACGGCGCGTGTGTCGTGGACGACGGCAAGGCCGTACTGTTTCCGGGGGTTTCCGGGTCGGGTAAGTCCACATCGTCCAGGATCGCGGCCCACGAGGGTCGCACGGTGCTGAGCGACGACATCGTCGGAGTGGTTGCGAGTGCCACGGGATACGAAGCCGTCGCTCTGCCGTTCGGCAGTGAGTTCCGCTTCCCCGGACCGTGGGACGCGCGGTTTCCGGTGCGGGCGATGTGTAGACTGGTGAAGGGGGAGACGATTCTGGTGAACGATCTCAGTCGAGCCGAAGCTCTGGGTCTTGCACTCGCGTGCACGCCCTACGTGAACCATGATCCCGCACGAACTGAGCGGCTCTTCGGCAACCTCTTGCACCTGATCAGATCGGTTCGCCTGCGGACCCTCTGCTTTCCGAAGGACGGTCCGATCTGGGCGGCGCTCCCTCCGGGGGCACTGTGATCAGGCTTGGCCCCTCATCGACTCTGCGGCTGAGATCGGAGGTGCGGCTACGGGTCGTGGACGGTGAGGCGGTCGTACTGGTGCAGGACCGAGCTGTGATCGTCGGGCTCGATTCCGTCGGCACACGTGTCATCGGGCTCCTGGCCAACGACTCCTCGCCGCAGGAAATCGCGGCTGGCATCCGGCGGCAGCTCGAGGCGGGCGCCGCCGATGTCGAAGGCGATGTGCTCCGCTTCCTCACGGAGTTGGTGTCATTGGGGGTCGTCGAGCTGGTCGATGCCCCGGTGCAGGAAGGCGCAGGATGAGCTGGCCGGACCGGGTGGCGCGGATGTGGGAGGGCAACCATCTCTTTTCCGTGCTGCTGGAGCTGACCCATCGCTGCGACCAGGCGTGCCACATCTGCTACAACCCGCGGCCCAGGGACGATGGCCTTCTGAAGCTTGCCCACTACGAGCAACTCCTTCGTGACTTGGCCGGCATGGGCACCCTCAGCTTGGCGCTTTCGGGTGGCGAGCCGTTGCTCCACCCGGACTTCATGGCCGTCGGGCGGGCGGCGCGCGAGCTTGGGTTCGCGGTGCGCATCAAGACCAACGGACTGTGTCTCGACGCCGTGCTGGCCGGGCAGATCAGGCGTGAGGTCAACCCGTTTGGAGTCGACGTGAGCCTCCATGGTGCCTGCGCCGCCACCCACGACCTGCAGACCCGGCTACCTGGGAGCTTCGACCGGGTGGTGGGAAACATCCGGGCAATGGTTACAGGCGGACTGCGAGTGCGCCTTCGACTTCCCTTCACGCGTTGGAACGAAGGGGAGCTGCAGGAAGGCCTGGCGCTGGCCGACTCGTTGGGTGTTCCAGTGGATATCGACCCCGAGCTCTCCCCACGGGATAACGGTGACGCCGGACCCCTGGCGCTTGCAGCCTCCGAGGAGGGGCTGGCCTGTCTGGCTGCCGCCCTGCGTCCGCGGGAGGACGTGGATCTTGCTCGGGTCAGGGCGGGAGCGAGCGGCAACCAGCAGCCCAGGATGCCACGCCGCCACTGTGCCGCGGGGTGCGCGACTCTCGCCATCGACCCCTACGGCGAGGTGTTTCCCTGCGTGCAGTGGCGGCGCTCGGCGGGCAGCCTCCACCAGGCCCCAATCCAACAGATCTGGGAGACCTCACCGGTGCTTGCCGAGGTCCGACGGGTGCTGGAGAAGGTGATGGAGGAGACCGCGTCGCGGCCGCCGGGCTCCGTCCTGGCCTACTGCCCCGGGCTCGCGGACACGATGGGCGAGGACCCAACTCAGGCACCGTCGACGCCAGGGCCGCGGGCCCGGTTCCTGCAGATGCTCGCCGAGCCGAAACCGGGACCCAGGTCCACGGGCTCATGACGGCTCACATCCGCTTCCGGCCACCCCGGGTTCGGGTCTCACCCGAGATGCGCTGGGTGCTGCTGCGGGCGTTCGGTCCGCTCGGGGAGCACGTCGAGACTCCCCTGAATCATGCTCGTGCGATGGAGCTGGCCCAGGTGTTCAACCTGGGCGGGCGGCTCGCGGCGCGTCTGGGGAGAGCGACGCTGGCCCTGGAGCTTGGCGCATCGTGCGGTGCAACGGTCTGGCGCGCGCACCAGATGAGCATTGGGCGGTTCCTACACCGCTCGGCACTTGCCGAAACAGTCGCGAAGGCAGCCAGCACGGCCCGTTGCGAGGTCGTGTTCCTCAAGTCGATGGCGATGCACATAACGGGGGTCACGGCCACCGGTGCGCGGGATCTGGCCGACGTCGACGTGCTAGCGGAGACCGTTCGCCGGGGGGCGCTCGAGGACGCGCTCAGATCAGAAGGGTTCCGGACCCTGGACCTGAGATCGCGCGGTGAGTCGGCGCTCGGGTTCTTCGAGCCGTCGCGGGGGACCGTCGACCTCCACCCCAACGTGCCGGGAGTGCGGCTGAGACCCGAGTCGCCATTCGCCGGCCTCGCCGACCTCCGGCGGGCCAGGCTGCTCGAGCCCGCTGTGGGAATGGGAGCGTTCGCATCGGTACCCACCGCACCGGTGCTCGTAGCTCAGGCGCTCGCCCACGGGATCGGCCACCACGGCTTCGACCCCGGCCGCTACCCGCTGCTGCGCATGGTGGCCGACCTCGTCGACCTGGGTTTCGGAGACAAGGGTGGGGAGACCGTGGCTCGCCAGATCCTCCCGTGGCTCGAGTCGGAGCTGTCGGCCGGGGAGATCCTCGCCGCTCGCGAGCTGTGCGCGCTGCTGGCAACCGGCGATCCCGAGCTGTATGCCGCAGCGAGCCACGACCGGCCTGCCGTGAAGCTACTGCGGCACATCCTGGTCGGATCCGTCGATCCGAGGTACCAGAAGTCGCTTCGTCTGCCTGCGCTCGTGCCCGGGCTGCGTTCGGACCGCTCGCTGGGCTTCATCCTGCGCGCCGGGTGGCGCCACACCTTCCGGCCGCGGGAGGACATGGACCTCTTGTGGGGACCGCCGAACGGGCGTCTGGGACACTCCTACAAGCGGTTCGTTGAGCCACTCCAGGCCGTGAGTGACGCCGCCCGACACCATTTGCACAACGGCTGGCGCGTTCTTCGGGGGCGGCGCCATGAAGGCGACATCGTCATTTGACGTGACCCTCTTGGTTACGTCCCCAGACAGGTGACCCACACCTCGCGGCGGCGGGGGCCGTCGAGCTCGACGAAATAGACAGCTTGCCAGCGGCCGAGGTTGAGATCGCCCTCGCTGATCGGGATGTGGACGCTGACGCCGATCACGGTTGAGAGGAAGTGGGCGTCGGAGTTGCCCTCGGTGTGGCGCCAGCGCACCTCGGGGAGGGTCTTCTCGGACGCTTCCAGGAGGTCCTGGCCGACCGTCGGGTCGGCGTTCTCGTTGAGGGTGACGGCGGCGGTGGTGTGGGGCACGAAGACGTGGCACAGGCCCTCGGCAACGCCGGATGCAGCCACCGCCTCCTGCACGAAGCTGGTGATGTCGATGAGCTGGCGGCGGCGCTGGGACGAGACGCCGATCACGTCCATGGGTAGGGCTTCCCTTCCGGCCAGTAGAGCGCCCGGTACCCCTCGGCCAGGAGCACCACGCGGTGCACGTAGTCGTGGGTCTCGGGGAACTCCAGAGCCTCGACGAACAGTGGGCCGGGACGCTGTCCGGCGGCGTCCCAGATCTCGCGCATGCGGCGCTCGCCGGCGTTGTAGGACGCGATCGCGGGCTCCCAGGCGCCGCCAAAGGCGCGGCGCCAGTCGGCCAAGAGCCGGGCGCCGATCGCCAGGTTGGTGGCGGGGTCGAAGAGGTCCGAGGGCATGCGCACGGGCAGGCCCAGCCGTGAGCCCGTCTCGCGGCCGACCCCCGGGAGGATCTGCGCGAGGCCGAGGGCATTGGCCAGCGAGCGCGCCCGGGGATTCCACGCCGATTCCTGGCGTACCACGCCGGCCAGCACCCATGGCGGGATGCCGGCCTTTCTGGCCGCGCTCTCCACCTCCTGGCGCCAGGGGAGGGGAAGGTACTGCTCCATCAGGGCCGCCGGGAGGCCTTCCCATGGGCCGGCAAGAAGCCGGGGCTCGCCCCTGACGAGAAGCGGGATGGCGTCCAACGGCGGCGGCTGGGTGAGGGCGACGAGGCCGAGCCACTCGGCGGCGGGGGCGCGGCCCGCCTCGAGGTCGGCGCGCCAGGCCACGGCGATGTCGGCGGTGCGGCCGAGGGTGAGCAGGTCGTCGGCCCACGGTGGCGGCCTGGACGCCGGAGCGGCGGCGGCAGTGAAGGCGAACGGCACCCCGGAGGCACCCAGCCGTTGGCTCGCCCACTGCGCGGCGAGATCGGGGAACCCGCCTTGTGCCAGCTCCTGCAGGCCGGCTCGATCGCCTGCCAGCGCCCGGCCGGCGGCGCGCCAGAAGGTGCCGAGCCGCTTCACCCGGGTGCTGCCTCCCAGCTCGCCAGGCACAAGCGCCGGCGCATGCCCCTTTCGGCCCTGCAGGTAGTGCCAGCGCCGCTGCACCCAGTCAAACCGTGGCTGGGTGGCGACGCCTGCGGCGCGGAGATGAGGAAGAGCGTCCGCAAAGCGGCCCAGCTCGGTCATGGCCTCGGCGACCAGGAGGTGAAGACGGGCCGGCGTGTCAGGCTCGACCGCGGCGAGCTTGAGGCCCTGCTCGGCGGCGCGCAGTGCCTCGGCGAACTGACGGACCTGCTGCCCAGGGGCGGCGGCCCATCCGATGATGCGGTAGGCGTCGGCCCTCTCGGTCCATGCCTCGGCGCTGCCACCCTGGATCAGACCCAGCGCCTCGGTCCCCCGGCGCAGCTTCAGAGCGGCGCGGGCCGCGGTGAGGGCTCCGACCGCGCCGGCCCGGCGCGCGGTGGCCAGCGCGCTCTCGGGGTGACCAGCCTCGAGCCAGCCGCGCGCCTGGACGGCGAGCTGCTGGGGTGTGAGGTTCTTCGAAAGCGCATCGACTGGCAGACCCTGCGCCTGGGCAGTGGCGGGGAACTCGACGACGAGACGGGCTCGTGCCGTTTCGCCGACGGCGTCGGGGCGGCGGGCGCGGGCGGCTAGAGCGCGCCTTGTCTCGTCGCGCCCGAGGCACTCGATGGTCGGGAGACAGGCGTCGATGTCCTGCCACCGACCATGCTGCGCCGCCTCCTCCGCGCAGCGCAGGCGGAGGCGGAGCGCGCCGGTCCGGTCGAGCCACGGCGACCCGGCTGCCGCGAGCCAGATCGGTGCCGGCGAGGCGGAAGCGACCAGTGCCTCCTCGAGGCGACGGGCGGCGAGGGCTGCGAGGCCATCCCGGGGGAACGAGCGACGGAACGCGGTGGTGGCGGCGGCCGGCGAACCAACCTCACACTCCAGGAGGCCGGCCGCGAACCACGCCCGACCCTGCTCGGCGGGAAGTCCCGAGATCGCGACGTGCAGCAACGCCCCAGCGCGCACTCGCTGACCGCCCGCGGCGGCAAGGGCCGCAGCGACGCGAGGGGGTGGGGGTTGTTTGCAAGCGGAGAAGGCGAACCCGGCGAGGAGCAGCGCGAGGATTGCAGCTCCTCTGCGGGGCCAGGATCGACAGTCCCTCAGCGCGGCACGTTCTTGGCGCGCTTCATCCGCGCATTGCGTTGCCCAATTCCAGAGGGACGATCGGGCGCGTGTCGAAGTTGGCATCGGGCACCCGAGTACAGGCGCGCCTGCTTTTGCGAGCCTCGGTGTGCGCCTGCTTCCGCGAACCCTGGTCGTCGAGGCTGTCGCGATCACATTCCGAGGGCGTCGGCGTCGCCGTCGGCCAGGAGGCGTACCAACTCCTCCTGGAAGTAGTTGCTCTGGAAGCGAATCTCGCCCGGCACCCGCTGCTCGTACATCTCCCGCGAGCGGTCCACATCTTCCTTGAGGCGGCGGTAGATGTCGTGGCCGCGCTTGCCTTCCTGCACCGCCTGCTCGTTGTAGAGCCTGATCTCGGAGACCAGAAGACGGGCGAAGCGCTTGGCCTCGTCGTGGCGCTTCTGCTCTTCCGGGGGGCGCACCGGCGGCGGTGGCGTGACCGGGGGTTGCGGCTCGACGGGCATGACCGGCATCTTGAGGTGGACAGTGGCGCCGGCATCCACGGCCTGGGACATCTCCTCGGGGGACAGGGTCGGCTGCTCGGCCTCGACGTGCTCCTCCTCGGGACCGCCGAAGACGACCGGCTCGGGTTCCTCCTCGATTTCGGGCGCTGGGATCGCGACCGGCACGGTGAGGTCGAGCGGCTCGGCAAGGGTGGCGGAGGTCATCCCGGCGCGCGCCGAGAGCGTCTCGAGCAGCAGGCCGACGAGGAACGTGAGCTGCTGCACGACCACGGTATTGAGCCCATCCTCGCCGTCGACGGCGAGAAGGGTGCCCACCACCTTGCCCCGCAGCAGCATTGGGACAGCCAGCAACCTGCCGTCCCGGCCGCCGAACCAGTCCGTGAGCAGCGCGTCGTCGGCCAGAGCGACGATGACCGGAGTGCCCCCGGCAACCTTGATCAGAACCGGGGACTCGTTGATGCCGCCTCGCCACGTGCGGACGGGATCGTGCCCGCCGAAGCCGGCACCGGCCCAGCCGGCCGCCTGCCCTTCGCGGAAGACGACGATCGCACGCGGACCGGCCCAGGCGCCGAGCTGGCGCAGGAGTTCCGGCAGCACCTCGGACTGGGCCTTGCCACTGTCGAGGGCACGGAGGACCGCCAGGTCCAGGGTCCGAGGGACCGGCGCAGGAGGTGGGGGTGGGGGAGGCGTGGCAAGCGCCTCGAGTCGGGTGGCCACCTGGGCGAGAGGGAAAAGGACCTCGAGATCGGGGGGAAGCACGAGCTGCAGCTCCCCGACGGAGCGGTTGGCGAGCTCCTGGATCTGGTTCGCCACGGCGTCCAGCTTGGCACGCACCAGGGCCACCGCATGCTCGCGTGAGTCGACAAGTTCGGACAACAGCACCTGAGGATCGTCCATGACTTCCTCCCCGACCGCTCGATCAGGACGCCATTATGCGGGGGGTGAAACGGCGCTGTCAAGGAACTGCTTGTGCCTTGCGAGGTTGACCGCGCGGCAAGGGGTCTGGTATCGTGCTCCCCCTTTGTGAACGCGCCGTCGCCCCGATGGGGTGCGACCACAATGGCGCTGAGGGGGGGTGAGAACGCGCAATGCCGACCATGGTTCATGTTCGGGACAACGAGTCGTTCGAGCAGGCGCTGAGGCGCTTCAAGCGGAAGTGCGAGAAGGCGGGCATCCTGTCCGAGATCAAGAAGCGTCAGCACTACGAGAAGCCCTCCGTGAAGCGCAAGCGGAAGCTCATCCAGGCGCGTAAGAAGCTCCTCCGCAAGCTGGCCCAGCAACGCAAGGCAGGGTTGCTGTAGGCCGATCGAAGCGACCAGTGGGCTTCGCATCGCTGGAGTTCGATCGCGTCCTGGCGCTGGTGGCGGCCTTCGCCCGCAGCCAGCGCGGGGCTGCAACCGTCCGCGCGACCCGTCCTCGCTTCGGCGACGGCGGGTCGCGCGATTTTCTTCTCGCCAACGACCTTGCGGCGTTGGGCCGGCAGGGCGTCACCCTGGGCTTCGCGGGTCTCGACGCCGCCGACGCCCTGGGGGCCAGCACCACCACGAGCGGCGATCCTTCCACCCTCACGTATCTGGTGAGCCTCCTGCGGCGTATCGGCGAGGCCCGTGCGACGCTCCTCGCGACCGCATGCGGACCCGAGCTGACGAGGCTCGCCGCCGCCCTGCCGGCGGTCGAGCACTTGCTGGCGTACTGCGACCAGCGCCTGGGACCCGACGGCGAGGTGCTGGACACCGCGAGCCCTCAGCTCGCCCAGGCGCGGGCGGGTCGCGAGAGGCACCGACACGCCATCATCGACGTCCTCGAGGAGGAACGCCGGAAGCATCGCTTCCTGCAGGCCCCGTTCACGTTGCGGCGCGACCGCTACTGCTTGCCGGTCCCGGTGCACGAGCGGCAGGCGGTTCCCGGGCTGGTGCTGGACGTCTCGGCCACTGCCGCGACGGTGTTCGTGGAGCCCTTTGCCGCCGTCGAGCTCAACAACGCCCTCGCCGAAGCGATCGCCATGGCCCGTGCGGCGGAGGAGCAGGCGCTGGCCGAGGTTGCCGCCGTCTTCGCCCGCCACGGCGAGGAGCTGCGGCTCGCCGCGGACGCCCTCGCGGAGATGGACGCGTTCCAGGCCAGGGTGCTGTTCGGTCAGGCGGCCGGCGGGATGCTCCTGGTACCTGGCGGCGGGCGCACGGTGCAGCTCTGGGATGCCCGCCATCCCCTGCTCGACCCGGCGCTGGCGACGCTGCGCGAGCGCGTGCTCGGGGAGCCCGGCAGTACGCGACCCATCGTCCCCCTCAACCTGACCTTCCCCGAGCTTTCACGGCTGGTCCTGCTCTCGGGGCCCAACGCCGGCGGCAAGACGGTTGCCCTCAAGACGATCGGCTTGTGCGCCCTGATGGTGCAGTGCGGCATCCCGGTCCTCGCCGCCGAGGGCAGCGGTCTTCCACCGCTGAGCGGCGTGTGGTGTCACATCGGAGACGAGCAGAACCTGCTCTCGGACCTCTCCACCTTCACCGGTGCCATGCGCGCGACCGCCGATCTATTGCGCGACGCCAACGAGGACACGTTAGTGCTCTACGACGAGCTCGGCTCCGGCACCGACCCGGAGGAAGGGGCGGCGCTGGCGGCGGCCCTGCTCGAGGAGCTGGCGCGGCGGCGTTGCTGGATGGTCGCAACGGCTCACCTCCTGACCGTGGCGGCGCACCTGGAAGGTCTCGTCGGAGCGGCCAACGCGGCCATGGGCTTCGACGAGGCGAGCGGCCGGCCGACGTTCGAGCTGACCCTTGGGGTGCCTGGACGCTCGCGGGGGCTGGCGATCGCCGCGGCGTCGGGCGTGCCAGCGTCCGTCACCGCTCGTGCGCGCTCCTTGCTCTCGCAGAGCTTCCTGGCCATCGACACCTACCTCGCCACCCTGCAGCACGAGAGGGACCGCCTGGGCGAGGAGCAGCAGGCGCTCCAGGTCCTGCAGGCCGAGGCCCGCCAGGCCGAGGAGCGCGCCGCCGAGGCCCGAGCCGCCTTCTTTGCCGAGCGGGAGAAGGTGAAGGTCACGCTGGCCGAGGAGCGAGAGCGACTGCGCTCGCGCGCCGCCCAGCGCCTGCAGGCGGCCCTGGCCGAGCTCGAGGAGGCCAGGCAGCGCGGTGAGATGCCTGGAAAACGTCGGCTCACCACCATCCGCTACCAGGCCCTCAACCTCCAGGACGAGCAGGGACCGATGGCTGCCCCGGCGCCCGGTCTGGCGCCGGGCGTCACGGTGCGCGTGGCCAGCTCGGCGATGACCGGCGTGGTCAACAAGATGGCCGGCAACCGGGTCGAGGTGCAGGTCGGCTCGAAGCGCCTCTGGGTCGAGGCGGGTACCTGTCAGGTGGTGGGCGGCAAGCCAGCCCGGTCCGTGGCCACCTCGCTGGCCGCCGACGAGGAGCCGGTGCCCGCCGAGCTGAAGCTGCTCGGCCTCACCCAGGAGGACGCCCGCGCCGACCTCGAGCGCTTCCTTGACCACGCCGTACTCACGGGACAGAGGCACGTGCGCGTCGTGCACGGGCACGGCACCGGAACCCTGCGGCGCATGGTGCTGGAGGTCCTCAAAGGACATCCCGCGGTGGTCCGTTTCTCCCATCCGCCGCAGAACCGGGGCGGCACCGGTGCCACCGAGGCGGAGCTCGAATGACCGGAGGCCGGGCGTGAGCCAGTACGACCTCTCCCGTCCCGTCGTGCAGCAGGTGCGGGAGGCAGCCGACATCGTGGCGGTCATCGGCGACGTCATCACGCTCAAGCACCGCGGCCGCAACTGGCTTGGTCTCTGCCCGTTCCACGGCGAGAAGACACCTTCGTTCAACGTCTCCCGCGAGAAGGGGACGTACTACTGCTTCGGCTGCAAGAAGGGGGGCGATGCCATCGACTTCGTGATGGAGACCGAGCGGCTCTCCTTCGCCGAGGCGGTGGAGCGGCTGGCCGACCGCTTTGGCGTCGTGCTGCCCATGGCCTCGCCGGAGGCGCGGCGCCGCCGGGACGAGTCGAGTGAGATCACGGCCGCCCTCGAGGCCGCTCAGGCGGTCTTTCACCGGTCGGTGCACGAGGATCGCCCGCGGGCGTTCCTGGAGCGGCGTGGCGTGGACCCTCCCACGGTGCTGGACTTCGGCCTCGGTTTCGCGCCTGGCGAGTGGCGGGGCCTATGCGATGCGCTCAAGGGCAAGGTGGCGGAGCGCACGCTGGTCGCGGCTGGCCTTGCGGTGCAGGGAGAGGACGGCCGGCTCTGGGACCGCTTCCGCGACCGCGTCACCATCCCGATCCACTCGTCGCGGGGTGGCGTCATCGCCTTTGGCGGGCGCACCCTCGGGGACGATCCCGCCAAGTACCTCAACTCCCCGGAGACAGCGCTCTTCAGCAAGAGCCAGACGCTGTTCGCCCTCGACCGTGCGGTGCGGGTGTTCGCCAGGACCGAGCGCTGCCTGGTGGTGGAGGGGTACTTCGACTGCATTGCCCTGCACGCCGCCGGGTTCGGCGAGACGGTGGCGACTCTCGGCACCTCCCTGACCGAGCACCACGCCCGGGAGCTCCAGCGCCGGGTGCGGCGGGTGGTGGTGTGCTTCGATGGAGACGCGGCCGGTCGCCGTGCCGCCCTGGCGGCCCTGCGCACCCTGCTCGGGCTCGACCTCGAGGTGCGCGTCCTGCTGCTCCCCTCCGATCAGGACCCCGACGACATCGTGCGGCGGGAAGGCAGCGAAGGGTTCGCCCGGCGGCTCGACGGGGCGTTGCGCGAGGCCGACTTCCTGATCGGGCAGATGGGCTCCTCGCGGGAGGAGCGACGTGTGGCCCTGAGGGCGAGCCTGGAGATCGTCGACGTGTGCCGCGACGCGGTGCGACGCTACGCCTTGCGAGAGGAGCTGGCGCGCGCCGCCGGAGTCCCGGTAGAGCAGCTTGGGGAGGTCGAGTCGCCGCGCGTCGTGGCCTCCGGGCGGCCGGTCGCCGACCTGCCACCGCCGGGTGAGCTGGCACTCTTACGGGCCATCCTGGTGGACCTGCCGCCGGCCCGGCGGGGCGAGGCGCTGCGGGGCATCCCGCCGGACGCAACGGACCACCCGCTCACCCGTGCCATCCTCAAGAAGCTGGCCGAGGCATCGGCCGAGGGCCGGGCACTTGAAATTTCTCAGCTTACGTCCGACATTGACGAACGTGACGTGCGTCGCCTCCTGGCCGCACTGGAGCATGAGGCCCCGGAAACCACAGACGAGGGCCTCCAGCTCATACTGAGGGAACTTTGGGACAGACAACGAAAGAAAAGGCTCGCCCTTCTCAACAGCGAGATCGCGCGGGCCGAACGACAAGGGGACAGCGAGAGGCTGCAGCAGTTGCTGCAAGAGTGGCTCCCGCTGTCGAAAAGGACAACGCCGAGCTGAGCGAGCCAGCTCAGACCTCGACACCGCACGAGCGCGAAGCGCTGGCGCTCACGATCGAGGAGAAGTACACCGAGCTGGCGCGCCTGCTCAGCCTCGGGCGTGAGCGCGGGTACGTGCTCATGGACGAGATTCTCGAGGTGCTGCCCGAGGACGTCGCACCCAACCCCGAGGAGCTCGACGAGATCTACCTGCGTTTCACGGAGATCGACATCGAGGTCATCGACAGCCCCGAGAAGCTCTCCACGGTCGAGGAGGAGTCGACCGGGGAGCGGCAGGAGCCCCCCGAGGCCGTGGGCGGCCCCGTGCTCGTGGATCCTGCCTTGCTCGAGAAGACCAACGACCCGGTGCGCATGTACCTGCGCGAGATGGGCACGGTCAAGCTCCTCGACCGCGACGGCGAGGTCAGCATCGCCAAGCGCATCGAGGCCGGCGAGGCGCAGGTCTTCTGCGCCCTGGCTTCGAGCCCGAGAGTCCTTGACCTGTTCCTGCGCGCCAACGAGATGGCACGCCGCGACCGCCGGCTCCAGCGCGACATTCTGTCCGGGCTCATGGCCAGCCTGGACGAGCGCGGGCGGATTCGTGTCGGCGAGTCGCTGACCCTCTTCAGCCGCATCTGCGACCTTGACGCCCTCTCCAAGGAGCTCAAGGAGCGCCTGCGGCGGTGCAAGAAGGGGACGCGCCGGGCCGACGAGCTGGTCGCCCAGGTCGACGCGATTGCTGGCGAGGTCTCGGTGATGGTGCGCTCCACCGACTTCACCACGGCGACCCGCAACCGGCTTCTTCGCTTCCTGAACGAGGTCGAGCGCCAGTTCTCGATCCCTATCCAGACGATCCGCAAGGACGAGACCAAGCTCAAGACCGAGCGCAACGCGGAGCGCCGCGCCTATTACGAGGACCGGGTGCGCCGCTACCGTACCGAGCTGTTAGGGATCGAGGAGCGCTTCGGCGTACCGTACGAGGAGCTCAAGCGCGTCGTCGCCGAGGTGCGGCAAGGCGAAGAGCAGACCGACGACGCCAAGCAGGAGCTGATCGTGGCCAACCTGCGCCTCGTCGTCTCGATCGCCAAGAAGTACACCAATCGTGGCCTGCAGTTCCTGGACCTCATCCAGGAGGGCAACATCGGCCTCATGAAGGCCGTGGACAAGTTCGAGTACCGGCGCGGCTACAAGTTCTCAACCTACGCCACGTGGTGGATCCGCCAGGCCATCACCCGCGCCATCGCTGACCAGGCGCGCACCATCCGCATCCCGGTGCACATGATCGAGACAATCAACAAGCTCACCCGCACGCAGCGCCAGCTCGTGCAGGAGCTGGGGCGCGAGCCGACGGCCGAGGAAGTGGCCGAGCGGATGGAGATCCCGGTCGCCAAGGTCCGCAAGATCATGAAGATCGCCCAGGAGCCCATCTCCCTGGAGACGCCCATCGGCGAGGAGGAGGACTCCCACCTTGGCGACTTCGTGGAGGACCGCTCGGCGGTCTCGCCGATCGATGCCGTGATCGCCGCCTCGTTGAAGAACCAGGCCGACCACGTGCTGCGCACCCTGACGCCGCGCGAGGCCGAGGTGCTACGCCGGCGCTTCGGCATGGGGGACGGCACCGAGCACACCCTCGAGGAGGTCGGCAAGGCCTTCAACGTGACCCGCGAGCGCATCCGCCAGATCGAGTCGAAGGCGCTCCGCAAGCTCCGCCACCCGACCCGGGCGCGCCTCCTCAAGCCCTACCTCGACATGATCGGGTAGGCGTCCGCTCGCCTGGTCGAGAGTCGAGTGCGCCCCCGCCCACCTGGCGGGGGTTTTTCATGCCTGGCTGGACCCGATGGAGCGGCCGCCGAAGGGTCGTCCCGGGGGCAGGTAGTAGGCTCTTCCGGTGACCGACGAGGCGGGCACCGGGCGGGAACGCGGCGCGAACGTGCTGCGGGCGCTGGCGCTGGGTGCCGCAGTTTTGGTGCTGCTGTGGTCACGGGCGGCGGCGCGACAGCTCACGCCGTGGGAGTGGGACGACCTCGTCTTCCGGCTCTCCCTCGAGATGTTCGCCCCCCAATCGCAGGTGCCGCAAGCCCCGTTCTACCCCGGGTTCGTGCTCCTGGGACGACTCGCTCACCTCCTGGTCGGCGACCTCCACGCCGCCCTCACCTGGGTTTCGGTCGCGGCGAGCGTGCTGGCGCCGCTCCTGCTGGCGGGGGTGGCCCGGGAGCTGGGCCTGACGCGGCGGGCCGCTGTCGGTGCCGGGACGGCCCTGGCGTTCCTCCCGGCCGTGTGGCTGCACGCCGGGGTGCCGCTCTCGGATCCGGCCGGGCTGGCGGCGGGGCTGGGCGCCCTCTGGCTCGCCCTGGTGTCACGCCGCGATCCCCGTTGGCTCATCGGGGCCGCCCTGGCGTTGGGCCCGGCATTTGCCATGCGCCCCCAGGCGACCCTGCCGGCCGTCATTGCCCTCGGGTCAGCCATCTGGCAGGCTTCCTGGCCCCGCCGTCTGGGTGCCGGCGCCGCGGCTATCGGCGGTGTCCTGGGTTGCTACGCCCTGCCGCTCGTGGTCGCGGCCCGCGGTGTGAGCCCACTGTGGAGCTGGACCAGATACCAGGCCGGTTTCGTGGTCGGGCAGGAGTCGCTGGTGGCCCATCACTGGGCCATCGCGACCGCGCTGCGGCATCACCTTCTCGACATCTGGGGCAGCCCGGTCGTTGCCGTCGTGGTCATGGGTCTGGCATTTCTCGGCGCCTCGGCTCTGGCTCGTACCGGCGGATGGCGGGCAATCGGATGGCCCCTCGTCCTCTTCGCGCCGTACGCCGTGCTCGCCGTGGTGTTTCTCGATCCCCCGGCGGCCGGACGGTATGCGCTCCCGTACCTGCCTCTCACGGCGGTTCTCGTCGGCGCCGGGGCGGAGGTCCTCGACCGCCGCCTGCCGCGAAGCCCGGTGCCCGCCACCGCGAGCTTGTTGGCAGCCATCATGGGGCTCGTGACCTGGCCGGCGATCAGGGTCGTTCAGGCCCGCCCATCGCCGGCCGTGGAGGCCGCCGGGGCCATTCGAGCGGCCTCAGGCACGGCGCCCGTGCGTGTTCTCTTCGGGCCGTCAATGCTCATGCACGCCCACGCCTGGTTTGCGCCGGGCAAGCTGGTGGCTGTGCGCGGGCCCGAGGAGCGGTGCTCGGTCCCTCTCGACAGCACACCCACCTGGCTGTACGGGATCACCGTCCCCGGCGGCCACGTCGCCGCCTGGCCCGAGGGCGGCGTCCTGAGCAGGGTCAGCCGGGGCCGCTACCTGAGGGTTGGCTGGAGCCGCGTCGATGAGGCGTGTGTGTGGTTCGGCGAGGGTTACTTTCCGGAAGAGAGGACCGCCGACGCCCACACGTTCCGCTGGATGGGCGAGCAGGGTCTCGTGCGGTTCCAGCCGGCACAAACGGACCTGCATCTCGACCTGGAGGCCGCAGTGCCGATCCCGGCCTCTGGTCGGCCGCCACACGTCACCATTGCGCTCAACGGCGAGGAGGTGGCAGAGGCCACGGCCCACGGGCTGGAGCTCGTGGTCGGGGTACCGCTCCCGGCCGCCCGGTTGCACGGCGACCGGGACAACGAGCTGCTGGTCACGACCAGCGAGACCGCCGTCCCGGCCGGAAGGGGAGCCAGCTCGGATCGCCGCCGCCTTGGCCTGCAGGTGCGCACCGTCGCCATCCGCGTCGTTCGCTGACGCCTGCCGCCGCCCGGTCGGGAGTCGAGAGCTCCCCCACTCACCCGGGCGGAGTGGGCGGAGTGCTAGAATTCGCGGCGCTGGGTCCATAGCTCAGCGGTTAGAGCTGCCGGCTCATAACCGGTTGGTCCCAGGTTCGAATCCTGGTGGACCCACCAGACGTGAGGTGCGTCGGGGCGGCTGGGATTCCAGCCCGCCTCCCGCTGGTCCTTGAAGGAGGAACGCTGTGAGTATTCGGCTCAAGCTGGCCGGGTTTGTGGCGTTGCAGCAACTGCTGACGAAGCGGGCCGCCCTGGTTCGACAGCGGGACCTCCCGCCCGAGGAGCTGGCGCGGCTGCGGGACCGCCATGCCGAGCGTCAGGGTGCCCTGCAGGAGCAGGACAAGGAGCGCGAAGCCCTGCTGGCCGAGCAGGTGACCCTGGAGAAGGAGCTCGCGGCACTGCAGGAGGAGCGTGAGCACTTCCGGCGGCAGAAGGCCCAGGTCACGAACATGCGGCAGCTCACGGCGGTGGTCTCCGAGCTCGACCACGTGGAGAGCCGGCTCGCTCCCAAGAAGGACCGTCTCACCGAGGTGCGGCGCAAGCTCGACGAGGCCGAGGCGAAGCTCCAGGAGCTGGAGACCGAGACCCCAGAGGAGAAGGCGGAGCGCGAGCTTGCCGAGGAGGCATGGGCCGTGGCGCGGCAGGCTGGCGAGGCGGAGCTGAGCGAGGTCGAGCGCGACCTGCGGCGGCGCCAGCGCGAGCTGGGAGAGCCCGCCATGACCCAGTTCAAGAAGCTCTGGACCTCCCGCAAGCCCCACGCGGTGGTGCCACTCGACGGTCACACCTGCTCCTCCTGCCATGCCGACCTGCGCCCGTCCCTGGTCCAGCTCGTGCGTTCGATGGAGGAGCTGCAGACCTGCGACTCCTGCCGGCGGGTGCTGTACGACCCCGAGCAGCTTCCCAAGCTGCCATGAGTCATCTGCGGGCCACCGCGTCCGTGGACGGCGGCTCGCGCGGCAATCCTGGCGAGGCCGGCTGCGGCTTCGTCCTCGAGATGGGTGAGGTCGTCGAGGAGCACTTCGTGTACCTCGGACGCACGACCAACAACGTCGCCGAGTACGCGGGGCTGCTGGGCGCCATGGAACGGGCCCTGGAGCTGGGAGTCGAGGAGCTCGTCGTGAAGGCCGACTCGGAGCTGCTGGTCAAGCAGCTCGCTGGCGTCTACAAGGTCAAGGCGCCGCACCTGCAGCCCCTGTGGGCCCAGGCCAAGCGGCACTCCGCCCGTTTCAAGGTGTGCCGGATTCGCCACGTCATGCGGGCGCACAACGCCCACGCCGACAGGCTCGCCAACCGGGCGATGGACACCCGCAGCTCGACGCGGCCGGTACCGGAAGGTGTGCGATGAAGACCGTGGTCCGTCGCGGCGGGCGGGCAATCGGCGCTCGGCCTTCGACAGGCCAGGGCTCGAGCTCGTGAGCATCGAGGCGAACCTTTGGGAGGTGCGGGAGCGGATGGCGGCGGCGTGCACCCGGGTCGGGCGCGACCCGGCCGGGGTACGGCTGGTGGCGGTGTCCAAGACCCAGCCTGTCGCAGTCGTGGCCGAGGTGCTGGCCCTGGGTGTCGACGCGATCGGGGAGAACCGGGTCCAGGAGGCGGCAGCCAAACGGCCGCTCGTGCCGACCGGTATCCCGTGGCACCTGCTGGGGCCGCTGCAGCGCAACAAGGCGCGCCTGGCGCTCGACACCTTCGACCTCGTCGAGTCGGTGGAACGGGTCGAGATCGCCGACCGCCTGGAGCTGCTGTTGGCCCCGGAGGGCCGCGTGCTGCCGGTGCTCATCGAGATCAACATCGGCGGCGAGCTGCAAAAGAGCGGCGTGCTTCCGGCCGACACCTCCCGACTCGCGACGCACGTGCTGGAGCGCTGCCCGCACCTGCGCCTCGAGGGGCTCATGTGTATTCCACCCTACGACCCGGACCCCGAGCGATCGCGGCCGCACTTTGCACGTCTGCGCGAGGCGGGTGAGCGGCTCGCCCCGGAGCTCGGGGTCGGTCGGCTCGAGCTGTCCATGGGCATGAGCGAGGACTTCGAGGTGGCGATCGAGGAGGGTGCCAACTGGGTGCGGGTGGGACGGGCCCTCTTCGGCGAGCGCCTGGCGTGACGCCGGTCACCCGAGAGGCCGTTGACAGCACGGCGGTATCTGGGGCCTAATCTCAGCACAGGCCGCGACGGCGAAACGCAAGAATGCTCTGGCTGATGGTGTGCCGTCGCGAGGCCGGGAGGTCCCCCCATGCGACGGGTCATGCCGAGCCTTCTCCTGCTGGTGCTGAGTACGCCTTCATTCGCGACGTTCTGTGCCCGGGACGTGGTGCCGGCGGCGACGCTGCTGGTGCCGTACGTGGTCGTGAAGATGCAGGGCGACCTCCCGGACCGCACCGGCGCCACGACGATCCTCCACGTCACCAACACCGGCGCGCAGGCGGCGTTGGTCGAGCTGGTGGTCTGGAACGCCCTCGGCGAGCCTGCGGTCACGATCACCGCCGCGCTCTCGGGGTACGACATGTGGACGGTGGACTTCGCCGACCTCCTGGAGGGGAGGTGGTCGCGTTTCGACACCAGCGTCTCGGCCACGGCCCCTCCCAACCTCGACAAGCCGGGAGGGTTCGTCCGCACGCCGTTCGAGTGGGGTCCGGACGGACGGTCGAGCGCGACCTATCCACGACCGTTGCGCGCCCCTTACACCAATCCCTGGGGGAGGGGCCAGGCGACGCCCGGGAAGACGAGCGAGCTGCCTGGTGGGGGGTGCGGGATGCCGTACGGGGATGCCGCGGGGCAAGCGGTCGCCGCGGTTCTCGTGGACAAGCTGCAGGAGCCGCTGTTCGCCAGGGAGCACCGGGGTTGCGGTCAGTTGGTGGTGACCCGCCACTACAACGACTGGCTCTCGGGGCTCACGGCCAACCCGCTGTTCTTCTGGGCCACGGTCCATTTGGTGCGGGCGTGCAGCACCCTCACGCCGGCCGACGCCGCCTTCCCAGCCCAGATCGCGGACGACCGTGACGTGCTGCTGGGGGAGGTCGAGTACCTCGACCCGGCGGCCGGAGCCCTCGAGCTGACCCCGGCCGTGCACCTGGAAAGCGCCAGCTCTCCGTCCGAGGTCGCGGCAGTGAGCCCGTTCGAGGCCAGGTTCGGCGTCGAGGACCGGCGCGAGCCGCTGCCCACCGGTTTCGCATTCCACTACAACAACGGCTTGTACCCCACCTCAGTGGCCAACTCAGCGCTCATGCTGTGGAAGCCGTTTGGCGAGCTGGCGGCCGACGGGGACGTGGCCGACTGCGGCGCGTACATGTACTACGCCTGGGACGAGGACGAGCACGTGGTCACCCGGGGGTGCAGCGACTGCATGGGTCCCTCTGACATCGACCCCAACCTTTTCCCGCTCACGACCCAGCTCGTGCCGCTCAATTGGAGCAACTTCGACCTTCCGGCCGAAGCTGGCTGGGTGCTCCTGCTCCTGCCCCCTTCCTACGTTGGGTTCACCCAGGACCCAACCCCGGGCAGCTCGGCCAACGATGCGCACTACCAGGGCGTGGCGGCGGTTCGCACCAGCGTCGTGCTCTCCAATCGGGTGGTGCCTGCCTGGACGGAGGCCGCCGCGATGGGCAACGCCCAGTGCCCAGCGGGAGGTGGACGATGAGAAGGCTAGCCCACGTCATGCTCGTCCTGCTGGCGCCGGCGGCCTCGTGGGGGGCGTTCTGCACCCACGACGTGGCGCCTGCAGCGACGCTCCTGGTTCCCTATATCGCCGTCGACATGGAGGGCAACGTTCCTGACCCCTCCGGGGCAGCCACCCTCCTCCGGGTCACCAACACGGCTGCCGACGCCACCCGCATCCAGCTCACGGTGTGGAGCGCCGACGGCCAGGCGGTCATCGGCCTCACCCAGGTCCTCAGCGGGTACGACATGTGGACCATCAACTTCCGCGACCTGCTGACGGGCAACTGGGCCGCGTTTGACACTTCGCGGGCAGGGAGCGCGCCTCCGAATGTCGATCTTTCGCCTCCAGTGATGGTGAGGAAGACGTTCGAGTGGGGACCCGATGGGCGCTCACCCTTCGACTACCCCCCCATTCCTGCACCCTACAACATCCCGTATCCAAGTGGTTTGCCGGCGCCCGAGAGGACCACCGTCATCCTCGAGACCGGCTGCAGTATGCCCTACGGCAACACAACGGGCGCCCAGTACGCGCCGCTTATCGTGGCCGCCCTGCAGGCGCCGCTGCGGGCCCGGAGCCATGCCGGGTGTGGGTCGTTCCCCGTCCTTCGTCACACCGGCGACTGGCTGACCACCGCCGGGGCCGACCCCCTGGTCTTCTACGCCACCGTGGACCTGGTGAGCGCGTGCTCGGCGGGGAGCGGCGCCGATCCGGCCTACGTCACCAACGTCCTCGCCGATCGCAACGTGCTCATCGGCGACGTGCTCTACGTCGACGGCCCGCGCGGCACCCTCGGGGCGATACCCGCCGTGCACATCGAGGCGGACGGCGCCGCGGCTGCGGGCGTGCCGGGGCTCTATCAGGTGCCCAGCGGCGTCGAGGATCGCCGCGAGGCGCTGCCGACAGCGTTCGCGGTTCGTTACGAGCGACCTTCCGACGAGGGCGAGGGGGGATTCTCGCGATCCTCCTCGCTCATGCTCTGGAAGACCTCGAGCGAGCTGTCGGGTCTCGACACGGTCGAGGACTGCGGCCACTACATGTACTACGCCTGGGACGAGGACGAGCACGTGGTCACCCGCGGGTGCAGCGACTGCATGGGGACCTTCGACTTCGACCCCAACCTCTTCCCCTACCGCACCCAGCTCGTGCCGCTCGACGTCGCCAACTTCGACCTGCCCGCCTCCTCGGGATGGATCCTCCTGCTGCTGCCGCCGTCGTACGCAGGGTTCTCCGAGGACCCGACGCCGGGGCCGGCGAGGCCTTCGGGGATCGAGGGCGTGGCGGCGGTCCGCCACGAGGTGACCCTGCCCGGCGGCCTCGGCTCGGCGTGGACGCCGGCTAGCGTGATGGGGAACGCGTACTGCGATGGAGGGCCGCGTAACCCCGCGATCCCGCGCCGCCGGCTCACCCGCCCCTAGCTCCGGTTTGTCGCCGTGTGTCGGGCGAGCGTGTCGGGTGATGTCGGTCACCGGCCTGACCCGCGATGTTGCTTGACAGTCTGGCGACGGAAGTGGCGTAATCTCAACACAGGCCGCGACGGCGAAACGCAAGAATGCTCTGGCTGATGGTGTGTCGTCGCGAGGCCGGGAGGTCCCCCCATGCGACGGGTCATGCCGAGCTTCCTCGTGCTGCTGCTCGTGACAAGCTCACCGGCTCTGGCGGTGTTCTGTGCCCGGGACGTGGTGCCGGCGGCGACGCTGCTGGTGCCCTACGTCGAGGTGGAGATGACCGGCCAATGGCCCAACCAGGTGCCCGACCGCAACGGCAAGACCACCATTTTGCGGGTGACCAACACCGCGGCGGACGCGACGCTCGTGGAGCTCGTGATCTGGACCGCCGTGGGCGACCCGGTGGTGACCCTGCACGCGGCGCTTTCCGGGTACGACATGTGGACGGTGGACTTCGCGGACCTACTGGAGGGCACCTGGTCGAGGTTCGACACCAGCCTGTCCTCGTCGGCACCCCCCAACGTCGAGTCGGGGTCGCTGAAGCGCACGCCGTTCGAGTCAGGACCGGACGGGCGCTCGGTGCGGTGGGTCCGGGCTCCGTACACCCAGCCATGGTCCCGCGGGCTGGCGACCCCGGGGAAGACGAGCGAGCTGCCAGGCGATTCTTGCCTGATCCCATACACCGATGCGGTGGGGTATCAGTACGCCCCGTTGGTTGTGGAGAAGCTCCGGGAGCCACTGTACGCGCGGGAGCACCTGGGGTGCGGCAATCTCCCCGTGTGGCGTCACAGCTACGACTGGCTGGCCTGGCTCACCGCAGACCCGATCTTTTTCTACGCCACCGTGCACGTGGTCCGGAGCTGCGGCCACCTGTGGCCGACCGATGCCGGGTACGTCGATGAGGTGGCGCTGGACAGGGACATCCTGGTTGGCGAGGTCGAGTACCTCGACCCAGCGCACGGGACCCTGGAGCTGACGCCGGCGGTGCACCTGGAGACGGCGCGCACCGCCTCCCAGGTCGCGACCATGGGCCCGTTCGAGGCCCAGAGCGGCCACGAGGACCGGCGGGAGCCCCTGGCCACGGCGTTCGCCTTCCACTACGAGAACCAGGCGCCGCTCACCGCCTCCTCGCTCATGCTCTGGAAGCCGTTCTACGAGCTCGACGAAAAGGGTCTTACCTGGGATGACGACGTCCGGGACTGCGGGGCGTACATGTACTACGCCTGGGACCAGGACGAGCACGTGGTCACGCGCGGATGCAATTGCGGTCCGGGGCCGGGGCCTTGCTCTTGCTGGGACCTTGAACCCAATGAGTTCCCGTTCATGACGCAGCTTGTGCCGCTGGCGAACACGAACTTCGACCTGCCGGCCAGCGCGGGGTGGGTCCTGCTCGTGCTCCCGCCGTCCTACGTCGGCTTCACGGAAGACCCCACGCCCGGCACCCTCGAGCCCAATCCTCGCTACCAGGGCGTCGCGGCCGTGCGCACGCTCCTGACGAGCGGAGGGAAGGTCAGCTCCGGCTTGACCCAGGCGGCTACCATGGGCAACGCCCAGTGCGAGACCGCAGGAGGTGCGCGATGAGCCTCCGGTTCCTGCCGCTGCTCCTGCTGGCCCCCGCCGTGGCCTGGAGCGAGCCGTGCACCCTTGACGTGGCGCCGGCCGCGACGCTGCTCGTGCCATATGTTTCGGTGGAAATGAAGGGCGAAATGCCCGATCCCTCGGGGGCCTCGACAATCCTGCGCGTGACCAACACCGCCGCCGAGGCCGCGCTCATCCAACTCACGATTTGGAGCGCCGACGGTGTGCCGGCGCTGGCGCTCACCGAGGTGCTGAGCGGGTACGACATGTGGACCCTCAACTTCCGCGACGTGCTCTCGGGCCAGTGGTCGGCGTTCGATACCTCGCGCGACGACAAGGCATGGCCAAACAAGGACTACCAGTACCCGTTGATCAGAAAGACGTTCGAGTGGGGGCCGGATGGACGCTCCGGTTTTTTGGCCCCAGCTCCGTTCATGGTGCCCTACCCGACCGGCCTGCCGTTGCCTCAGAAGACCACCGTGACACCCGGTGGGGGCTGCGGCATGCCGTATGGTGACGCGGCCGGGCTGGCGGCCGCACCGGCGCTCGTGCAGGCGCTGCAGGCGCCGCTCGTGGCGCGCACCCACACGGGGTGCGACGACTGGACCTACGTCTTCCATCCGGATGGCTGGCTGTCGAAGCTGGGCCCAGATCCGCTGTTCTTCTACGCCACCGTGGACGTCGTCAAGGCGTGCACCTCGGATGATCCAGCCGACCCTGGGTACCTCGACGGCACGCTTGCCGATCGCAACGTCCTCATCGGCGACGTGCTCTACCTCGGCGGGGCGAAGGGTACCCTCGAGCCGATCGCGGCGGTGCACATCCAGGCGAGGCTGGCGGAGGAGGGCGCCGCCAACGCCCGGGGGCTGTACGAGGCGACAACCGGCGTCGAGGACCGGCGCGAGCCCCTGCCCGCCGCGTTTGCGATCCGCTACGCCAACCAGACGACGGCGACGGCGCGCTTTCCGAGGCAGTCGGCGCTCATGCTCTGGAAGACCTCCTCCGAGCTTGCCGGTGCGGACGAGGTGGAGGACTGCGGCAGCTACATGTACTACGCCTGGGACGAGAACGAGCACGTGGTGACGCACGGTCTGAGCTGTCCGATCGGGGAGTGTGCGACGGTGCTGGACCCCAACCTCTTTCCGTTCCGAACCCAGCTCGTGCCTCTGGACGCCGACAACTTCGACCTGCCGGCCCCTTCGGGGTGGCTGCTGCTGATCCTGCCGCCTTCATACGCCGGCTTCTCTGACGATCCGACTCCGGATGCTCCGCCACCTTCAGGGATGCAGGGGTTTGCGGCGGTCCGCCACGAGGTGACGCTCCCCGGGGGCATTGGCGCGGCCTGGGAGCCGGCCGCAGTCATGGGAAGTGCCCACTGCCAAGACAGGCCGCGCGACCCCGCCATCCCGCGCCGTCGGCTCAGTAGGCACTAGTGTCGGCTTGACGGCGCGCGCCGGGTGGGTCTAGCTTGCGGAGCCCCATTGGGGTCTGGAGAGGTGTGCGGGTGGAGCTGACGGTCAAGGACGTGGCGCGGGCGCTGGCGGTCTCCGAGGAAGCCGTCTATCAGCTTGTGGATGAGCGGGGACTGCCGGTGCAGCAGGTGGACGGCCAGCTCCGGGTCCACAAGGCGGAGCTGCTGGAGTGGGCCAACGCGCAGGGGCTCTCCGTGGCGTCCGAGCTGTTCGTGGCGCCGGGAGCCCCGGTCATGCCGTCGCTCGCCGAGGCGCTGGAGGCCGGGGGCGTCGTTCACGACCAGCCTGGCGGCGACATCGCGTCGGTGCTCCGTAGCCTGGTGGCAGCGATGCCGCTCCCGGAAGAGGTGGACCGGGAGTTCCTGCTCTCGGTGCTGCTCGCCCGCGAAGCGCTTGGATCCACCGGGATCGGCGACGGAATTGCCATCCCCCATCCTCGCAACCCGATCGTCCTGCGAGTCGACCACCCACTGGTGACGCTGTGTTTCCTGCGCCAGCCGGTGGACTTCGGAGCTGTCGATGGTCGGCCCGTCTATGCGCTCTTCTCGCTCATCAGCTCGACTCCGAAGATGCACCTGCACCTGTTGTCGCGGCTGGCGTACGCGCTGCGCGACTCGGCCTGCAAGGCCGCCATTGCCGGCCGCGCCGACGCCGCCACGATCCTCGCGGAGATCCGCCGCATCGAGGCCGGGTTGAGCGCCGGAGGAGTCAATCGGTGATCCTGCTCCTGACGGGTCTGGGGGTCCTTCTCGCCAGCGGGCTGGCGGCTCTGCCCTGGTGTGATGGCCGGCGCGCTGGACAGGTCGCCGCCGGGGGCGCCGTCGTGGGGTGCACCCTGGTGAGCGTGCCGGCGGCGCGCGCCCTGGCGGGATGGGACGCACCGTCACTCCAGCTTCCCTGGTCGGTGCCGATGGGTGCCTTCTCACTGGGCCTCGACGCCCTATCGGGTTTCTTCGTCCTGGTCGTCGCCGTGCTGGGCGCCGTCGTCGCGGTCTACGGCGTGGGATACCTCGCGCATGCGGCCGGCAAGCGGCGGCTGGGCCCCTCGTGGTGCCTCTACAACCTGCTCCTGGCCAGCATGTTGATGGTGGTGGTGGCGCGCGATGGGGCGCTCTTCCTGGTGGCCTGGGAGGTGATGTCGCTGGCCTCCTTCTTCCTCGTCACCTTCGAGGACGACCGGGAGGAGGTCCGGGAGGCGGGATGGACGTACCTGCTGGCCACCCACCTGGGCACGGCGTTCCTGCTTGCCCTCTTCCTGATCCTCGCCCAGGGTGGCCCGCTCGGCTTCGAGGCCGTGCACCGATTGCCCGGGCACCTGGCTGGCGCGGCGTTCCTGCTGGCGGTGGTCGGCTTCGGCACCAAGGCAGGGTTCTGGCCGCTGCATGTGTGGCTGCCCGAGGCGCACCCGGCGGCGCCGAGCCACGTCTCGGCGCTCATGTCAGGGGTGATGCTGAAGACCGGCATCTACGGGCTGCTGCGGGTGCTCACGCTGCTGGGGCCGCCACCCGCATGGTGGGGGTGGCTGCTGGTGGGGGTCGGCGTGGCTTCGGGTCTGCTCGGGGTGCTGTTCGCTCTCGCCCAACACGACCTCAAGCGTCTTCTCGCCTACCACAGTGTTGAGAACATCGGCATCATCGCGCTCGGCATGGGCCTCGGCGAGCTCGGGCTTGCCTTCGACCTGCCGGTCATGGCGGCGCTGGGGTTTGCCGGGGCGCTCCTGCACGTGCTCAACCATGCTGTCTTCAAGGGGCTCCTGTTTCTCGGGGCCGGCGCCGTGCTCCATGCCACGGGGACGCGGGACTTGGATCACCTGGGCGGGCTCGAACGTCAGATGCCGCTCACCTCGAGAACGTTTCTCGTCGGCGCAGCGGCGATCTCCGGCCTGCCACCGCTCAACGGCTTCGTCTCGGAGCTGCTGATCCTCCTCGCGGCTTTGGCCGGGGTAAGTGCACGAGCGGCCGGCGCCGCGGTTCCGGCGACCCTCGTGATGGCCTCGCTGGGGCTGATCGGCGGCCTCGCGGCCGCCTGCTTCGCCAAGGCGTACGGCGTGGTGTTCCTCGGGGCGCCACGACGCCCGCACGAAACCATGCCTGCCGATCCGGGCGCCGGCATGCGCAGCGCCATGGTCGTGCTGGCGGCGCTGTGCTTCGTCATCGGGCTGGGTGGTTTCCTGCTCGTGCCCCGCCTGGCGCCCGCCGTGCAGCAGTTGGCGCCGTTCACCCACGAGGAGCTGGCCGCGATGCTGGGGTGGGATGTGGGGCGCGTCCTCCTGGCCGTGGGGTTGCTGGGGGCGGTCTTCCTGCTCGCGGTGCTGGCGCTGGCCCGGCTGAGGGTGGGCTGGTTCGCGGGCCGTGAGGTGGGCAGCTCCCCGACCTGGGACTGCGGATACGCCGCCCCGAGTGCCCGCATGCAGTACACCGCCTCCTCGTTCGCCCAGCCGATCGTCGAGCTCTTCGCTCCGCTCCTGCGGCCCCGCGCCGAGGAGGTGCGGCCAACCGGGATGTTCCCGGCCGCGTCCAGACTCTCGACCGAGACTCCTGACGTGGCGGCGGCCGGCGCCTATCGACCGGCGTTTGGGGCCGCCGCCCGCCTCGCCGAGTGGCTGCACCTCCTGCAGCAGGGGCGGGTCCAGGTCTACGTGCTCTACATCACGCTGGCCTTGCTGGTGCTGCTCGTGTGGCAGTTGGGGCTGGTCCGGTGATGCCCTCGGCGGCCGGGATGCTCGCCGGGCTCGTGCTGGCGCCGTTGCTGCTCGGGGTCACCAACCGTGTCAAGGCCTGGTTCGCAGGCCGGCATGGACAACCCCTCCTGCAACCGTACCGGGACATCGCCCGGTTGATGCGCAAGGGCGCCGTGTACTCGCCGACGACGACCTGGGTGTTCCGGGCCGGGCCTCTGGTGAGCGTGGCCGCGGGAATCGTCGCACTGGTCCTGCTGCCCCTGGGCGGCAGCCGGGCGCTGATGACGTTCTCGGGTGACTTCATGCTCCTCTTCTACCTGCTGGGCACGGCGCGCTTCTTCGTGGTGCTGGCCGCCCTCGACACCGGGTCGGCGTTCGAGGGCATGGGGGCGAGCCGGGAGGTCGCGTTCTCGGCGCTCGCCGAGCCGGCGTTGCTGCTGGCCATGGCGGCGCTCGTGCGGGCAACCGGCACGCGCTCGCTCTCGGGCGCCATGGGGAAGGTCTGGAGCGACGTCTGGGTGCCGTCGATGCCGGTGGCGGTGCTGGTGGCGTCGGCGCTGGCCGTGGTGCTGCTGGCGGAGAACGCCCGCATCCCCTTCGACGATCCCAACACGCACCTGGAGCTGACGATGATCCACGAGGTCATGGTCCTTGACCACTCGGGGCCGGACTTCGGCCTGGTCCTTTACGGCAGTGCCCTCAAGGGGTGGATCTTCGCCGGGCTGCTGGCCGGTGTCCTTGTTCCGGTGCGGACCGGGAATCCCTGGCTCGACGGTGCGGTGACCGTGGCGGGCATCTTCGCGGTCGCGGTGGGAGTGGGAGTGGTGGAGTCGAGCATGGCGCGGCTACGCCTCATCCGGGTCCCGCAACTGCTGGTCGGCGCCGGCGTGATGGCGGCGCTGGCCGTGCTGCTGGTGAGGTGATCGTGGGCTGGGAGATCGACCCCATCCTCGTGGCGCTGGTGCTGGTCAACCTGCTGTTGCTGGGGGCCAGCCGGCTGGCCTCCTGCGTGCGCCTGGTGGCGGTGCAGGGCGTGCTGCTGGGCGTGCTCGCCTTGCTCGTGCAGGTGGGGTGGTCCCCCTGGCGGGCCGTGCTGCTGGCCGGGGGAAGCGTGCTGCTCAAGGGCATCGTGTTCCCACGCCTGCTCTGGAAGGCCCTGCGGGGTGCCGAGATCCGCCGCGAGATGGAGCCGTACGTGGGCTACACCTTGTCGGTGCTGCTCGGCCTGGGAATGCTCGGGCTCACGGTGTGGGTGGGCGGGCGCCTGCGGCTGCCGGTGCCGGCCGCCTCACACCTGCTCGTGCCGGTGGCGCTCTTCACCATGCTCACCGGGCTCTTCCTGATCATCGCGCGCAAGAAGGCGATCACTCAGGTGCTGGGGTACCTGGTGCTGGAGAACGGCATCGTGACGTTCGGCATCGCGCTCTCCCACGAGGCACCGCTATCGGTTGAGCTGGGGGTACTGCTCGACGTGTTCGTGGCGGTGCTCGTGATGGGCATCATCATCCACAACATCCGCGAGGACTTCGATCACATCGACGCCGACCGGCTGGTGAGCTTGAAGGACTGAGCATGCTGCTACTCATCCTCGTGCTACCCACCGTGGCCGGCCTCGCGGCGTTCCTGGTGCGCGGCGACCGCGTCCGGCGCGGTCTGCTGGTTGGCACGGCCTTCGGGCATCTCGCACTGGTCGCTGGCGCGTGGGTGCGCCTGCCGGCGCCGGCCTGGGGCGGGTGGCTGGACCTGGACGCCGTGGGGCTGCTCTTCCTTTCGGTCACCAGCCTTCTGTTCGCGGTCGCCAGCACCTACGCGGTGGGGTACCTCGAGAGGGAAGGCCACCACGCACATCGCGACTTCGAGGAGGGGCGGGTGTTCTCCGACGCCCCCGAGGCGCGATTCGTGGGCTGCCTGCTGTTCTTCCTCGCCAGCATGTCCCTGGTGACCATCACCCAGCACCTCGGCCTGCTGTGGGTGGCGGTGGAGGCCACGGCGCTGGCGTCGGCACCGTTGATCTCCTTCCATCGCCATCACCGCTCGCTGGAGGCGACCTGGAAGTACCTGCTCATCTGCTCGGTGGGGATCGCCCTGGCGCTGCTCGGCACCTTCTTCGTGGGGGTCGCGGCGGCGCGTCCAGGCGGCGAGTCGGCGTCGATGCTGCTGTCCGACCTGATGGCCGAGGCGGCGGTGCTACAGCCGGGCTGGCTGCGCGCGGGCTTCATCCTGCTGCTGGTCGGCTACGGCACCAAGATGGGTCTGGCTCCTCTGCACACCTGGTTGCCCGACGCGCACGCCGAGGCGCCTTCCGTGGCCTCGGCCCTGCTCTCGGGAGCGCTGCTCAACTGCGCCTTCGTCGGCATCCTGCGCGGCCAACAACTCCTGGGCGCGGCTGGGCTGGCGCCGTTCGGGCGGGGGCTGCTCGTCGTTCTCGGGCTGGTCTCGATGACGTTCGGCGCGGTGTTCGTGATCCGTCAGGCCGACTTCAAGCGCCTGCTCGCCTACTCCTCGGTGGAGCACATGGGGATCATGGCCCTGGGCGTCGGACTGGGTGGCGCCGCGACCTTCGGGGCGTTGCTGCACGCGGTCAACCATTCGGTGGCCAAGGGCATGCTCTTCCTGGTGGCCGGGAACCTCCTGGCCGCGTATCGGACGAAGTCGACCGCCATCGTGCGCGGCGCGACGCGGGCGCTGCCGGTGTCGGGCGTCCTGTGGCTCGTCGGGCTGTTCGCGATCACCGGCTCGCCGCCGTTCGGGACGTTCTTCTCGGAGTTCTCGATCCTCAAGGGCGCTCTGGATGCCGGGCGCTGGTGGGTGGCGGCAGCGTACCTTGGGCTGCTCGGCGCGGTGTTCGCGGGGATGGGCCGGATCATGGTCCGAATGGCGCAGGGCGAGCCAGGCGAGGGCGTGGCCGTCGAGCCGCACGAGGCGTGGTCGGCGGTGATGGCCCCGGCCGTGCTGCTGGCGCTCGCCCTGCTGCTGGGTCTCTGGGTGCCGCGCGGGCTCGCGGAGCTGCTCGGAGCCGCGGGGCAGTTGGTGGGGGGTGGGCCATGGCGGGTATGAGCCTGGCCGAGCTCTACAACGGAGGCGCGGTGCTCCTCGCCGAGGTCCCAAGGCTCGACTGGGAGGAGCTGCGCGCCGCGGTGGTCGGCGAAGTGGCTGTTGGCGGGCGCCTCGCCGCCCTGACCGGTCGGCCGGAAGCCGACGGTATCGAGGTGCTGGCCGTGCTCGTGCGCCCGGAGCAGGGGTGCCTCGCGGCCGGTCGCGCCCTGGTCGGGGAGCGTTTCGCCTCGCTCACGCCGGCTTGCCCCCAGGCCCACTGGTTCGAGCGCGAGCTCGCCGAGCAGTGGGGGGTCGTGCCGGAGGGCCATCCCTGGCTCAAGCCCATCCGCTTTCATCGCTCGTACCGCGCCGGGCGTGACGCCTGGGGCCGCTCCCCGGAGACGCCGATCCTGCCCGGGGTGACCGACTTCTATCGGGTGGAGGGGGACGAGATCCACGAGGTGGCGGTGGGGCCGGTGCACGCCGGCGTCATCGAGCCGGGTCACTTCCGGTTCTCTTGTCACGGCGAGCGGGTACTGCACCTGGAGATCTCCCTGGGCTACCAGCACCGGGGCGTCGAGCGGGCGCTCGTCGCCGGCCCCGACCGGCGGAGCATCCACCTTGCGGAGACGCTGGCCGGCGACTCCACCGTCGCCCACGCCACCGCTCTCTGTCAGCTTCTGGAAGGGTTGGGCGGGTGCCAGGCGTCGCCCCGGGCCGACGTCATCCGGGCCGTTGCACTGGAGCTCGAGCGGCTGGCCAACCACGTGGGCGACCTGGGCGCGCTGGCCGGTGACGTGGGATTCCTGCCGACGCAGTCGTTCTGCGGCCGGCTACGCGGGGACATCCTCAACCTGACGGCGGAGCTTTGCGGCAATCGCTTCGGCCGCAATCTGGTGCGTCCCGGAGGCGTGGCCTTCGACCTCGATCCCGAGCGGGTCGAGCGGATGGCCGCGAAGCTGGCTGCCGTGATGCGGGACGTGCGCGGGGCGGTCGAGCTGATGTTCGAAACTTCTTCGGTGATGGGCCGGTTGGAAGGGACAGGCGTGGTGTCACCGGCCCAGGCGGTCGAGATGGGGCTGGTGGGCGTCCCGGCCAGGGCCTGCGGCCTTGATCGCGACGTGCGGGCCGAGCTGCCCTCGGGGATGTACCGTTTCGCCCAGGTGCCGGTGTCCACCTGGCATACCGGGGATGTGTTTGCCCGCGCGTGGGTGCGCTGGCTCGAGGTGCAGCGGTCGGCGCAGTTTATCGGGGACCGGCTGGCGGCCCTCCCCAAGGGGCCAATTCGTGTCGACAGTCCACCGATCGCCGCAGGAAGCCTCGCGGTCAGCCTCGTGGAGAGCTGGCGCGGCGAGCTCTGCCACCTGGCGATCACCGACCCGGCGGGTCGTTTCGCATCCTACAAGGTCGTGGATCCCTCGTTCCACAACTGGATGGGGCTCGCCATGGCGTTGCGCGAGCAGCAGATCTCGGACTTCCCCCTGTGCAACAAGAGCTTCAACCTGTCCTACTGTGGGCATGACCTATGAGGTGGGGGGTGGCTCGATGATTCGTGCGATTCGCGAGCGGTGGCGGCAGGGGTACCGGACCATGGCGTACCCCGAACAGGCGCCGGTGCTGTCGGATCGCTACCCCGGTCGGCCCGCGCTCGATCCAGCCCGCTGCCTAGCCGACTGCCACGCCTGCTCCGAGGCCTGCCCAACGGGTGCCATCGTCGCGGACCCGGGGCTTTCCCTGGACCTGGGACGCTGCCTGTTCTGTGCGGCATGCTCCAATGCCTGTCCCCGGGGTGCGATCGAGTGGACGGGTGACCACCGGATGGCCACCCGCAGCCGCGAGGCGCTGGTGATGAAGGACCGCGAGCTGGAGCTGGCCCTGTCTCTCGACGTGACTCTGCACCGCCTGTTCGGACGCTCCCTCAAGCTCAGGCAGGTCTCGGCCGGAGGGTGCAACGCCTGCGAGGCCGACGTCAACGTGCTCTCGACCGTCGGCTGGGATGTCGGACGCTTCGGCATCCAGATCGTCGCCTCACCCCGCCATGCCGACGGCCTGCTGATCACCGGCCCGGTGCCGGAGAACATGCGGTTGGGGCTCGAGAAAACCTGGATGGCCACCCCCTCCCCCAAGCTGGTGATCGCGTCTGGCGCCTGCGCCATCGCTGGCGGTCCGTTCGCCGGCCACCCCGAGGTGATGGGTGGGGCGGCGGCGACGTTGCCGGTCGACCTCTTCATCCCCGGCTGCCCACCCCACCCCGTCACTATTCTGGACGGTCTCCTGCGGCTGCTCGGACGCCTCGACTCGGCAGGTCGGTCGGACAGCCCACGAGGGTGAGACAGGTCACGCCCGGGTTGCACGACGCGTGGTAATCTGTCATCGACTGGAGGTGTGACATGAACCGCCTGACCCCGCTGGAGATCCAACGCGCGATCTTCCCCGGCCGCTGGAAGGGGATGGATCCGGACGCGGTCCGCGCGTTCCTGTCGCAACTGGCCGAGCAGGTCGAGGACGATGCACGTTTGCGCGGTGAGCTCAAGGCGCAGGTGGCCCGCCTCAGCCAGGAGGTCGAGGAGTACCGCCACCGCACCAACGGCCTCAACGAGGCGCTGGTGGCGGCGCAGCACACCGCCGAGGCGATGGTCGGGCGGGCCGAGGCCGAGGCCCAGCGTATCGTCAGCGAGGCCCAGGCCCTGGCCGATCGGGTCATCGACGACGCCATTCGCCGGGCCGAGAACCTCGAGCTGATCATCAGCCAGCTCCGTTCGCGCCGCCGCGCCGCGCGCGCCGACCTGGGCAAGATCGTCGAGCTGCTCCAGGGCTACGCCAAGGATGACGAGACGGCGGAGGAGCGGGAGGCCCAGGCGCCCTCGGTGGCGCTGATGCGTCCGCGTGCTCGTGAGGGCAAGGCCAGCTCGTGAGCCTGCTGGTCGTCAACATCTCCCAGGTCGTGACACCGCGCGGCACGGCCGCGCAGGGCGG